>Ga0187884_10000027_pt1 | contig 144505 bp, 138 predicted proteins | sample June2016WEW_20_4_FD_132983 | JGI IMG/M metagenome (GOLD analysis project Ga0187884, IMG submission 132983) | Peatland microbial communities from SPRUCE experiment site at the Marcell Experimental Forest, Minnesota, USA - June2016WEW_20_40 | ecosystem: Environmental > Terrestrial > Soil >...
CAAACTACGCGCTTTAAGAAAGCTAAATAAAGAAAACCAAAAGAATCGCAGACAACTCCCCCTCTAACCGAGCGGACATCTGTAACTGCTAATGACCCGGACTTGTGTAAGTGCCACCAACAGTTGATAGCTCCTGATGCATCGCTTCCGGCGCTCGTCTCTAAGCCTGCCGGGCGTCCGCCGGCAATTCCCTGCGCGAGCCCGCCTGGCCCACAGCCGTCAGATGCTAATGCGAACACAGCAACAAAGAAGGCCGAGAATGCTTTGCACATGCTTCGCGCTAGCGTCATCATCTTTGCTGGCCGCCCGCTCACGGAGCCGAAATATGTACTTAGCTGACCACCCAGATTTGCCAACCCTTGCAACCGGCTACAGCATATCACGCAGGGTGACCAGCAGGCAAATGCTCGGCAATGCGCCGCGATTCCGAAGGGTTGGGCACTGTTGAGGCCGGAAAAACCCCCGCGCAACCCTTGCAGGATCTCGCAGCCCATCACGCCTCGGCTCCGCTGGTGCTGGGTTTCCCATCTAAATCGCTGCCGATCCCTGCCGGCATTGACCTTGCCCTTCAGGCTTGCCCACGACGGCCCACAACCTCGCGACCTCGGAATCGCCAGCGTGTGCAACGCGGGCGCCTCAGCGCCGTATGCGAAAGGCGTCGAACTCACCGGCGTGCGGCAGCCACTGCTCTTCGACGTCGGTGACCAGGGCCCCGCCCGGGCCCGCATGACACCACGTTACCAGCTGCTGCAGGCGGTCGCGCGGGCCCTCAGCGACCAGTTCGACATAGCCGTCGTATGTGTTGCGCACCCAACCGGTCACACGGAGACGGCAAGCTTCGTCGACGGTGGAGAAGCGAAAGCCCACTCCTTGCACGCGCCCTTTGATGCGCAAGTGGACGCGCGCTCTCTGATCAAGAGGATCGGTCATACTTCGGCTACCTTCAGGTTTCCCCGAGCAGCTTCCGCAGTTGCTCTTCGGTGATCGTCTTGACCGCCAACTCACGCGCTTTGTCGAGTTTGGAGCCGGGGTCCTCGCCGGCGACGACATAGTCGGTGTTCTTACTCACACTGCCGCTGACGCGGCCGCCGCAGGCTTCGATCTCCCGCGCTACCTGATCGCGAGGAACGGACAGCGCCCCGGTCAGCACGAAGGTCTTGCCGGCCAGCTTGCCGGTGCGTTGGCGCCGCTCGGCGGTCGGGTTGACGCCGGCTTTCTGGAGCCGCTCGATGATCCTCGCGTTCTGCTCAAGCTTGAAGAAGGCACGGATCTCGCGCGCCGTTTCGGGTCCTACTTCCCGCACCCCGAGCAGCTTCTTTCCGCTGGCTTTCTTAAGTTTGGCGATGCTGGGGAATTCGTCGGCCAGCACCTCCGCCATGTGCTCGCCGACCTGCGGGATGCCGAGCGCGTAGATGAAGCGTGCCAGTGTGGTCTTCCTGCTTTTCTCGATGTTGTCGAGAATGTTCTGCGCTGATTTCTCGCCCATGTGGTCGAGGTCGACGAGATCCTTCTTCTTCTTGGCAAGCTCGTAGAGATCCGCGACGTTCTTCACCAAATCCTTGGCCGTGAGCTGCTCGACGAGCTTATCGCCGATGCCGTCGATGTTGAGCGCGTGCTTAGAGGCGAAATGGCGGATCGACTCGCGCAACTTGGCCGGGCAGCTCATGCCGATGCAGCGGTACGCCGTCGCACCCTCCTCGCGCACTACTTCACTCTGGCAGGCGGGGCATTCCTTCGGCATATCAAACTTAGCCTCGTCTCCGGTCCGTTTTTTGAGCACCACCTTGACGATGTAGGGAATGACGTCACCGGCGCGTTCGATAAGGACGGTATCGCCGATGCGGATGTCTTTCCGCTCGATCTCGTCCATGTTGTGCAACGAGGCGCTGGAAATGGTCACGCCCCCGACCTGCACGGGCTCCAGCTGCGCGGTCGGCGTGATGACGCCGGTGCGGCCGACCGATGGGATGATGCCGATGATCTTCGTCGTCCCCTGCTGCGCCTTGAACTTGTAAGCGATGGCCCAGCGGGGAGAGCGGGAGATCTCGCCCAATTGCCGCTGCAGTTCCAGGCTATTCACTTTGGCGACGATGCCGTCCACCTCGTACGGCAGCGCCGCGCGTTGCGCCGCCATGTCGCGATGGTACTGGACCACGGCGTCGGCGTCGGCGCACAGCTGGTTCAACGGATTGGTCTTCAGTCCCCACGCGGAAATGACCTGCAAGAACTCCCAGTGACTTTTCAGCTCGACGGCGCCGGCGATCTGGCCGAAGCCGTGGCAGAAGATGTCGAGCGGGCGTTGTGCCGTGATGCGTGAATCGAGCTGCCGCAGCGAGCCGGCGGCGGCGTTGCGCGGGTTAGCGAAGAGCGGCTCGCCGCGCTTGTTACGCTCCTCATTCAACTGGCGGAAGGCCGCCTTCGGCAGGATCACTTCACCACGCACCTCGAGTCGCGCGGGCACCGGAGGCGCCTTCTTGTCGGATCGGATCAGCCGCAGTGGGACGCTGCGGATAGTCTTGACGTTGGCGGTGACGTTCTCGCCGTTGCTGCCGTCGCCGCGGGTGGAGGCGACCGTCAACTCGCCGTTTTCGTAGACCAGTTCAATGGCGGTGCCGTCGAGTTTCGGCTCCGCGACGTACTCGACCGGCCGTTCGCGTTCGAGCGCCCGCTGCACCCGACGGTCGAACTCGCGCAGCTCATTCTCCGCCATGGCGTTGTTCAGCGACAGCATCGGCAAGGTGTGGCGGACGGTTTCGAACCGCTCCGCCGGCGGTGCGCCGACCCGTTGGGTCGGTGAAGCCGGGCTCCGAAGCTCGGGATGGGTGTCCTCCAGCTCCACCAGCCGGCGGAACAGGGCATCGTATTCCGCATCGGAGATGACCGGGTTGTCGAGCACGTAATACCGATAGTTGTGGTAGTCGATCTCGCGCCGGAGCTGTTCGATTTCGTGGCCGATGTCGGCTGCGGAGGAGGCTTTGCGAGGCACGCGCCTACTATAACCAGTCCACGAGAGGTGGCAATCCGGACGGCGCGCTCGCCCCCAGAACCCTCCATACAAATTGCTTGACTTCTTTGCTGGCCAGGAAAAGAATTCACCCAATTTCGTCGCTGAAGAGATGACGTGGCTAGCGGTTCAAGTCAGAGCGTTCTAGTTGCCGGGCTGTTCGCCTGGTGCCTGTTGCAGACCGCAGCCGCTCTGGGGGCGGTATCGTGCCCGGCGGATATCGATGGGGACGGACAAGTCACCGCCTTGGATTTGGCGGTCGTGGTGGCGGCGGTGGCGGGTGACACGGGCGACCCGACCCTGCAGAGCAAGGCTGACGTCAACGGCGATGGTGCGGTGACCGCCGCCGATATCGTTCTGGTGGTGGGAGCGCAAGGGCCGTGCTCGGTAACGCCGCCCACGGCAACGACGCCCGCGGCAACGACGCCCACGGCGACACGCACACCATCTTCTCTCACGCCGAGGAGCACGCCGACGCCCACCAGCACCCGGAGTACTCCCACGGCAAGCGCTACGCCGACCGTGACCCCAACCCCGACGCCGACGGCCACTCCCACTATGGTGTGTCCGACGGAGGTGGTGGTGCTTGGACCGACGCCCACGACCATCAACGACACACTGGCCTCCGCATCTTGCCAGCGCGACGTTGGTGGGGAAGGAATCCTCGTCCCCGTCAACCTGTATTCGGTTTCGGGCACGCCAGGAAGCGCTATCAAGATTGATGTCGCCGCCGGTTCCTTCGTTCCTTACGTCGTCGTCTATGACGCCGATGGCCAGTTCTGGGTGGAAGACGGCTCCGGACCGCCGCCGATCGAATTCTACGTGACCACTTCGAAGCCGTACGAGTTTCTGGTGAGCTCCTCGTCAGCGACGGCCGACGTGAGTTCGTACACGCTGACCGTGAGCAGCAGGACATGCCCCACACCGGTGCCGCTGACCTTCGGCACGGTCACCGGTAACCTGGATGGTACGGAGTGCCCGGATCCTGGCTTCCCGTCGACAGGAGTCCTGCCCAACCCGGCGGACATCTACTCCTTCACGGTGACGCAGGTGCCCACGAATGTGTCGATCATAATGCAACAGTCTTCGGTCAATGACGATCTTTATGCCACACTGTCGATGCGCTCACCCAATCTGGTTGCGGGTGGCAGCTGGTACAACGGGCTCGAACTGGTGTCGTTCGATCTGGATACCGATTGCAGCTCGCAAACGGCCTTGAATCCTCCTTCCTGTGCGCAGATCAACTTCCTCGCGCTGCAACCCGGGATGTACGCGATCGTAGCCAGCGGCGCAGGCGGAACCGGTAGTTACAGCTTGTCTCTAACTTCGCCTTCGTGCCGGCCGAGGACGCTGAGCAACATCCCGGCGGATGCGCCGCTACAGTGCAATCCAGGGCATGCCGGTTCTTGCACATGCTCGCCGCAAGCGTCCGAGGGGGCTCCCCCGACCGCCTGCGGTGGCACGCTCACCGCCAACACTGCCTGTGCCGCGCCGCTGCAGATTCCGGGCATCAGCGATGACGAACCCGGGGATGTCGCCAGTCCTGCGGACCTGTACAGCTTCAGCGCCAATGCGGGTGACGTCATCAGCATCTTAATGACGTCCGACGACGATGCCCATTTGTATCTGCTCGGGCCGGCGCCTGGCGTAACACCATCACCAGGTGCGACGCCGCCCAATGTGCTCATCGCCCAGGACGACGACAGCGGCATCGACGACACGCGGGACATACCTGCCGGATACGGCGATTCCGAGCTTGCCGCCACGTTGGTGCAGAGCGGAACCTACACGATCGTGGCGGCCAACAACGAGCAGGTTGATCCGGACTTTGGTCCAGTGAACTACACGCTCTACATCCAGAAATGTCCCTCCAAGGGCCTGGTCACCCCCCCCACCCCGGTCAGCGATACCTTTTCGAGCGCCGAGTGCGTGGGGTACGGCGGCATTCCCTACCGCTCCTACAGCTACGCCACTGGCAAAGCTGGGCAGTTCCTGAGCGCCAACGTGACCTCGGACACGGTCGACGCCTTCGTGCGCATCCTGGGGTCCGACGGCAGTGTGGTGGAGAACGACACCGACCCGTTTGCAACGGCCGGCACCGACGCCCGCGCCAGCCGCATCCTGCAACAGAATGGAATCTATTTCATCGAGGTGTCGACCAACGTGGACACAGGAGAGGTCGATCCGACCACCATACCGCCACCTGGGTTCACCTTGACTGCTACGACTTGCCCGACAAAGCCCGCGGCCAGCGTGATGAACGGCACCTTTGGAAGCTCGTCGTGCGTGCTGTCGACCGGGCAGAGATACGATGTGTATAGTTTCAGGCCGACAACGGTTCCGAGCGTCGCGTCGGTCTCGCCTCCAAGCAATGGGTGCGTTTTGAACCTGATGGCGGAGGGCCCACAGACTCCCGATGACGGATGTAACTCGGCAACCTCGGAGATGCCGCTGATGAGCGCCGGGGGTTATTACGGTTTCATGATCGCCGCGAACGACTCGGGGGTAACCGGTCCGTACGCAGCGCGGTTCAGTCAGGGGTGCGCGTTGGTGAGCGCTACCTTCGGCGACGTGGTTAGCGGCACGCTGTCAGGTGGCGGTTGCACGACCGCTGATGGAGCGCTGGTGAAATGGTACCTTGTGCATGGGCCGGCCGACGTGGTGCAGTTCAACACCCAGCTGTCGGGGACGGTCGCAACTGGCTTTGCGTTCGGCGGCGCATTGATTGACATCTTCGGCATTGAGCCGTTCACGGGAGCCTTCGTCGACTATCCGGACCAAGCCGACTATCCGGGCCAACCGGCGGAGCCGTTATTTCAATTCCCGCTGTCCCCCTCGACGACGCCACCGCCGCCGTTTGGCGGCGACCTCGGCGTTCTCGTCCGCATCGTCGGCGCTACCCCGTCCGATGTCGGCTCATACACCATCGAGATCGATCCGGCGTCATATCGCTAGCGGATCGAGTCGCATCGTTTTGGTTGCGGGCCTCCTGACGTGGTGTCTGCTGCGACCGACGGGCGCCTGGGCGGCGCAAATGCCGTGCCGGGCGGATATCAATGGGGACGGACAAGTCACCACGGCGGATCTATCAGCCGTGATCCAAGCTGTCGCAGGTGACACAGGCGGAAACCCAACTCTGCTGAGCAAGGCCGATGTCAACGGCGATGGTGCGACCACCGCCGCCGACATCGTCGTGGAGGTGGGAGCGCAAGGGCCGTGCTCGGCGACGCCGGGGACGCCTCTGCCCTCCGCGACCCCGACTCCGACGCGCACCAACACCAGAGGAGAAACGCCGACGGCAAGCGCGACCCCAACCCCGAGGCCGACTGCCACTCCCACGGCCAGCGCTACGCTGACCGCGACCCCAACCCCAACGACGACCGCCACCCCCACCGCAAGCGCCACGCTCACGGCGACCCCAACCCCGACGCCGACCGCTACCCCTACGGCAAGCGCTACGCTCACGGTGACCCCAACCCCGACGCCGACCGCTACCCCTACGGCAAGCGCTACGCTCACGGGGACCCCAACCCCGACGCCGACCGCTACCCCCACGGCAAGCGCTACGCTCACGGCGACCCCAACCCCGACGCCGACCGCCACTCCCACGCCGACCACGACCCCAACTTGGACGGCGACCGCGACTCCCACTCCTTCGGCTACCCAAACCCTAACGCCGACCGCGATTCCCACGGCGACCGCGACGCTAACGCCAACGTGCACCGCTACTCCTACGGCGAGTGCTACGCCGACCGTAACCCCAACCCGGACGCCGACCGCCACTGCCACGATGGTGTGTCCGACGGAGGTGGTGGTGCTTGGGCCGACGCCCACCAGCATCAACGACGCACTGACCTCGGGATCCTGCAAGCGCTACCTCGCTGACCAAGAAATCCTCGTCCCCGTCAACCTGTATTCGGTTTCGGGCACGCCGGGGACAGCGATCAAGATCGATGTGTCCGCACCGGCAGACTCGATCGCTCCCTATGTCCTCTTGTCCGATGCGGACGGGCAGTTCGGGGACCAGGAGAGCGGACCTCCGATCGAGATGCCGACTGCGACTCCCACGGCAGGCGCCACACAGGAAGTCTTCATCGAGTTCTACGTGACCACTTCCAAGCCGTACGAGTTCCTGGTGACCTCCTCGTCAGCGACGGTCGAGGGCTCGTACACACTGACCGTGAGCAGCAGACCCTGCCCCACACCGGTGCCGCTGGCGCTCCCCGCATCCAAGGCGGCAAATCTGGATGGCACCGAGTGCCCGGATCCAGAATATCCCTCGACGGGAGACTACCCGAATCCGGCGGACATCTACAGCTTCACGGTTACCCAGGTGCCAACGAATGTGTCGATCACCATGCAACAGATTTCGGCCACCGACACTCTTTACGCCACTCTCTCCATGCGCTCGCCCAACCTGGTTACGGGCGGCAGCTGGTACAACGGGCTCGAACTGGTGTCGTACGACATTACCACCGACTGCAGTTCAGACACCTTGACTTGTGCGCAGATACAATTTCTCGCGTTGCAAGCCGGGACCTACACAATCGTGGCCAGCGGCGAAGGCGGGACCGGCAAGTACACGTTGTTTCTGTCGAAGGCGCCGAACGGTTCGTGCTCAGCAAAAGCACTGACGAACATCCCGGCGAATGCGCCGCTACAGTGCAATCCAGGGCATGCGGGTTCTTGCGCGTGCTCGCAGCAAACCGACGCAAACCCCGGAGCATCACTGTACTGCGGCGGCATCCTTACGTCCAACACCAGCTGTGCCGCGCCGCTGCAGATTCCCGGCATCAGCGACGGCGAGCCCTCGGATGTTGCCAGTCCTGCGGATCTGTACACGTTCAGCGCCAATGCGGGCGACGTCATCAGTGTTCTCATGAATTCCGACGATGATGCCCATTTGTATCTGCTCGGGCCGGCGCCTGGCGTAACGCCAGCACCGGGTGCGACGCCACCCAATGTGCTCATTGCCCAGGACGACGACAGCGGCACCGAGGACGACATCCACGACCCAAATGCCGGATACGGCGATTCCGAGCTTGCCGCCACGTTGGTGCAAAGTGGGACCTACACGATTGTGGCGGCCAATAACGAGCAGGTTGATCCGGACTTTGGTCCAGTGAACTACACGCTCTACATCCAGAAGTGCCCGGCGAACACTTTCTCCGGTCAGGTCAGCGATACCTTTTCGGGCAGCGAGTGCGTGGGGTACGGCGGCATCCCCTTCCGCTCCTACAGCTATGCTACTGGCCAAGCCGGGCAGTTCCTGAGCGCCAACATGACCTCGGACACAGTCGACGCGTTCGTGCGCATCCTGGGACCCAACGGCAGTCAGGTGGCGAACGACACCGACCCGTTCGCAACGGACATTACCAGCACCGACGCCCGCGCCAGCCGCATCCTGCAACAAAATGGAATCTACTACGTCGAGGTGTCGACCAACCTGGATGCGGGAGAGGTCGATCCGACTACCTCACCGCCACCCGGGTTCACCTTGACTACCACTACCTGCCCGACAAAGCCCGCCGCCAGCGTGATGAACGGCACCTTTGGAAGCTCCTCGTGCGTGCTGTCGACCGGGCAGCTATTCGATGTGTATAGTTTCACGCCGCCAAGCATTCCGAGCGTCGCCTCCGTCTCCCCCCCAAGTAATGGATGCGTGCTGAACCTGATGGCGGAGGGCCCACAGACTCCGGATGACGGATGTAACTCGGCAACCTCGGACATGCCGTTGATGAGCGCCGGGGCTTATTACGGTTTCATCATCGCCGCGAACGACCCGGGTGTAACCGGTGCATACACGGCGCGGTTCAGTCAGGGGTGCGCGTTGGGGAGCGCCAGCTTCGGCGACGTGGTTACCGGCACGCTGTCCGGCGGCGGTTGCACGAGCGCCGATGGGGTGCCGGCGCAATGGTACCTTGTGCATGGGCCGGCCGATGTGGTGCAGTTAAATGCCCCGATGTTGGGGACGGTCGCGGCTGATTTTGCGTTCATCGGTGCCTTGACTGACATCTCCGGAACCTCGACTTTCACCACAGACATCATCGAAGACTTCACCGAAGATCTGAGCCCGCCGATGCCGTACCCGTTCTTTCAATTTCCACTGCCACCCTCGACGGCGCCACCGCCGCCGTTTGGCGGCGACATCGGCTTTCTAGTCCGCATCGCCGGCGCCACCCCGTCCGATGTTGGCTCATACACGCTCGAGATCGATCCGGCATTCTACTCCTACTACTAGTGCCGTTCCGACTGTTAGCCCGAATCGGTTTCGCAAGCTGGCGTCTTGTGGGCACAGGCGTATGAGAATGTGCCTTGGCAGAAATATTTGGAACGGCACTAGGGCACACTGATTCCGAGTCGTCGCCGCCAGCTCACGCCTTGATGCGGCGCCTGAGACCGTCGGGCCTCACATATTCGGTACGAGCTAGGCATTTTTTGGACCTTGACGTGTACGGAGAACGTGGTGTATGCGACTGGTTGGTGGGCGAGGTGATTGTGGCGCGGTCCCTAATTCCCCTGGACTTCAGTTCAACTCTGCTGCGAGTTGCGTGTGCCGTTTCACTCGCGGCCGTGGCGGTGATCTTCGCCGCGTGCGGTGGTGGTGAAACAAGCGGCGGGGCTTCGACCGGCGGGTTGACCTTGCAAGCCCAGTGGGAACAGTCCTCACACACGAGCTCCGCCAGCTCACAATTCCGGCCTGAGGTATTCACCTCCGAGATCCCGCCGAGCGTTTCGCTCGTCGAGGTGCGGGTGGACGGCAACGGACGGTCGCCCGTGCGCTGTTTCGTAGATCCACTCCAGACGCGTAGCGTGAGCATCGGTGGCCTGGCGATCGGTCCCGCCAACGTACAGGTTCTCGGTTACGATATTCCCGCGCCGGCCGAGACCGCCACGCTGAACTGCAATATCCTGCCACCGCCGCTGAATGCCGCGGACGTTCCACCGTCATACAAGAGCGCCGCGGTCGCTGGGAACATTCCGCAGGGCCGCACAGCAGACGCGGGCGTCGTGCAGGTCTTGGCGCAACCGTTCGTGACCGATTTCGTTCCGGCGCCTGGCGCAGCCGACGTGAACCCTGCGGCAGCGGTATCGTTTGTGCTCGGCACCGCTGTCAGTGCCATCAACATCGCGAGCATCAACATCAGCGTTGGGGAGGTGGACGCCGTCGTTGCCGGCGTGTCACAAGCGGGGGCGTCGCTAACTCAATGTGATGACAGCGGGCAGACTCCTTGCGGGACTTCCGATCGGCAGCTCACTGGGTTTCTGTTCTCATATCAGCCGCTGGCGCCGTTTCCGGCGAGCAGCACCATTGGCGTGGAGGTCAGTGCCAGCGATTCCGATCCGAACCAAACACGCGCCTTCAGCGGCTTCCAATACAGCTTTAGCACCGGTGTGACCGTGGCGACGCCAACGGAAACGAGTGTGCCCTCGCCGACTGCTACCGCAACCGCGCCGGCCTCCGCCACGCCGACGGAGACAGTTTCCCCGGTCGCGACGGCGACGCCGACGCGGACCGCGAGCGAGACGCCAACAGCCACGGCGACCCGCACGAGGACACCGACCGTTACCGCGACGGCCACTCCGACTGCGACGCCGAGCACGCCGACGGCGACCAAGACCTCGACGGTCACTGCATCGGCGACGGCCACCGAGACGCCGACCGTGCCGCCGACGCCGACTGAAACACCGACCGAGACCTCAAGCCCCACCGCGGTACCTTCCGCTGCCCCAACCGAGACACCGACGGCGACGGCATCGGAGACAGCGACGGAAACGGCAGTGCCTTCAGTGACGGCGACGGCCACCGAAACGTCGACTGCTGCGACTGCGACGGAAACGCCGACGGCGACGGTGACGGAGACGCCGACGGAAACCGCGACGCCGTCGGAGACGCCGACAGCAACCGAGACGTCAACCGCGGCACCGGCAACGGAGACACCGACGGCAGCGGTGATAGAGACGCCGACGGAGGGCGCGACGCCGTCGGAGACGCCGACAGCAACCGAGACGTCAACCGCGGCGCCGGCAACGGAGACACCGACGGCAGCGGTGATAGAGACGCCGACGGAGGGCGCGACGCCGTCAGAGACGCCGACAGCAACCGAGACGTCAACCGCGACGACGGCAACAGAGACACCTACGGCAGCGGTGATAGAGACGCCGACGGAGGTCGTGACGCCATCAGAGACACCGACAGCAACCGAGACCTCGACGGCGGCGCCGGAAACGGAAACCCCGACGCCAACGGCGAGCGAGGCGCCGACGGAAGTCGTGACGCCATCAGAGACACCGACAGCAACCGAGACGTCGACGGCTGCGCCGGCAACGGAGACACCTACGGCAGCGGTGATAGAGACGCCGACGGAAGTCGAGACCCCAACAGAGACACCGACGGCAACACCCAGCGCCACGGTCACCGAAACCATGCCACCGACGCCGAGCCCAACCCCGACAGCGACGTTTGGGCCTCCGTCGCTGGCCTACGTCAGCAATACCGGTGACAACACCGTGTCCGTGATCGATACGGTCAGCAATCAGGTGATCCAGACGATTGCCACTGGCTTCGGATCCTTCGGCGTGGCGGTGAATGCCTCAGGATCACGGGCGTATGTCACAAACCTCTTCGGAAACAGCTTGTCTGTTATCGATACAGCAGCCAATGTGGCAACCGCGACGGTCTCAGTCGGCAGCTTCCCGAGAGGGGTTGCTGTTAACTTGGCGGGGACGTGTGTGTTCGTGAGCAACAACTACAGCAACTCGGTATTCGTGATCGACACGGATCCGACGAGTGCGGATCTCGATAAAGTCATCGCTACTGTGCCCGTAGGGGGCGGGCCCGACGGGCTTGCCGTCGATGATGCCGGCAAGCGTGTCTACGTCGCCGGATCGAGATTTGGTAACAATGCGGTGTCGGTGATCGACGCCGACGAGACCAGCCCTTCGGCGTACACGGTGATTGCGACCATTCCGGTCGGGACGCAGCCGACGGGTATCGCCGTCAACCCAGCCGCTGCCCGTGTGTATGCGACCAATTGGGGTGACGCCTCCGTTTCGGTGATCGATATCGATCCGGGCAGCGAGGAAGTGAACACGGTGATCGCGACCGTTCTAGTAGGGGCTCAACCCTTTGGGCTTGATGTCAATCCCGCGGGGACGCGAGTATACGTCGCCAACAGCGCCGACAGCACACTGTCGATCATCGACACTGCTGCCGGTAGCCCAACGGAGAATACGGTGCTGGCGACGGTGAACGTCAGTTCCGGTCCAATCGGAGTCAGCGTTGACCCGGGGGGCACGCGCGTGTACGTCGCCTGCTTCGACAGCGACGAGGTCACTGTGGTTGACGCCAGCGGGAATCCTGTTACCAGCGTGCCGGTGGGTAGTGGGCCTGCCGCCTTTGGGCGGTTCATCGGACCGCCTCCTGCAGTGGGGCCGTGACGTGGCGAATGAGAGCAATTCCTGAGGCAAGCTGCCGTGATCAATAGGATCAGCATCGGTTCGGTGTGCATAGCTGTGGCGTTGGTACTCTCGGGCGTGCCGGCCAGGGCCAACATGCGCTCCCAGGCGTTGTACGCGCGCGCGTTGGTTCCCTTTGATAACGGCGAGTGGGAGAAAGCGTACGGTTTGTTCAACCAGGCCGTCGAGGCCGATCCCTCCGATGTGCTCGCTCTCTATTACCGAGGGCTGACTCAGGCGCGTCGCGGGATGCTGGCGCCGGCGATCCAAGACATGGAGCAGGCCTTGAAGCTGAGCCCGGGGCTGCCGCACGCAGCGCTGGATCTGGGCGTTGCCTATTTCGATGCCGGACAATACACGACTGCACGAGCCTGGCTGCAGCGCGCCCATGAGCAGCCGGCGGACCGCTTCATCGCTGCATATTTCCTCGGGCTGACGCTGTACCGGCTCGGAGACTATGCCGCGGCGCAAGCCGCCTTCAAGGAGGCCGAACCCGACCCGGAGCTACGGGCGCTGGCGCACTACTATGAAGGTTTGGCGTTGCTGAAGCTGGGCAAGCCCGGCGTAGCGCGCGGAGAGCTGGCGGAGGCGGCGCGAGAACAGCCACAGACGGAGATCGGCGGCATCGCACAGGAATACACCAGGGGTGAGGCCCGCCAGCCTCCCGCCGCCGTCGCTGCCGCGCGTAAGAAGCCGTGGTCGGCGTACGCGGGATTGGCGTTTCAGTACGACAGCAACGTGGCGCTGGCACCTTCCGACTCCGGCCTGAAGACGGAACAAGGCATCAGCCGCCAGTCGGACGGGCGCACTGCCATCGAGGCCGGTGGCGATTATGTGCTGCTCGACAGCAATCTGGGATCGGTGCGGGCCGAGTATGATTTCTATCAGAGCGTGCATTTTCACCTGACCGATTTCGACCTACAGGGGCACCGGGTGCTGCTCGACGCCGGCGCCCAGCCGGCGCCATTCGGCTACGGCCTGGCCTTGACCTATGATTTCTACGCGCTCGACTACCGATCGTTCTTCCAAGAGGGGTTGGTCACTCCCTGGGTTGCTTACGCCGAGAGCCGAGGTGCGGTGACGCAGGCGTACTACACGTTTCGCAATCGCGACTTCTTTCGCGAGCCGTACGACCCCGGTCGCAACGGCAACGATAACGCCTTCGGGTTACGCCAGTATCTCTCCCTCGGCGCTGTCGACCGTGTGCTGAGCTTCGGTTACCAATTCGATTCCGAAAGCACCACCGCAAACGATTTCGATTACACCGCGAACCAGGGCGACATCGAGGTGGCATTTCCGGTCATGAACTTGGCCACGGTGCAACTCGGGTATCTCTTCCGCCTAGAGGACTACCGGCATCCCAACAGTCGCGCCTACTTTGCCTTCCGGCGGCACGACAACGAGCATCAGGTCGCGCTGGCGGTGTCGCACAACTTGACAGAGCACGTGGCACTCACGCTGGCCTACATCGGAGTCTTCAACAATTCTAACATCACGGCGTTCGAGTACGATCGCCATATCGTCTCCGGCGGAGTACGGGTCGCGTTTTGAGGTTGAACATGGGCTACAGGATAAACCGCTCAATCCTTTGCTCGCTCGCCATCGCGTGTATTACCGCCGCCAGCGTTCAGGCGCAGGAAACCGGACGGGTGGCGGCGATACTCGGGACGGTGCAGATCGCACGGGGCGGCACGTCGCAGATGGCAAGTATCGGCGCCCCGGTGTTCGCCGGTGATCGGCTGACGACAGGAAGCACTGACCAGGCCAAGGTCGTTTTCGAAGACGACTCGGTCATTGACGTGGGGCCAGGCACCGAGGTGTTGCTGGCGAAACAAGTCTTCGACCGGACGTCGCACCGCCTGGGGTCGCTCTTGCATCTGAGCAACGGCAAGTTGCGGGCGTGGGTGGGCGAGGCCTATCGCGAGGCACGATCGCGGTACGAAGTTGAGACCCCGACGGCGATCACCACCGTGCGCGGGACGGAGTTCATTGTCGCATACGACAGCGCCGCAGAAGTCACCAAAGTCATCTGCATAACCGGCGAAATCGAAGTGGCGGGCACGCTCGGGGTGATCGGCGGTCGGGTGCAGCTGCCAGCGCAGTCTGGCACTGAGGTCGCCAAGGGCCGCTTCCCGAGCCCACCTGAGCGCGTAGGCGAGGCGCCGATGCGGCAATATTTAGCCGGCCTCGAGCTGGTGGGGACGGGACACCGAGATGGGTTGAGCGTAGCACACCCCGCTCTTTCTGGGCGACCGTTGACGGCTCAAGACGTGCCGGGGCCGCCCGCAAAGGCGGCAGCCCCTGAAGGCCTGACGGTACGTGGCTTGCAAGAGTCTCTGGCCGACCGGCTGTCACCCGATGTGCGTGCCAACACGCAGCCGTTGCTTGATTTCAAGCTTACCCCACCGGACCATGTGCCCACTGGCAACGTCAACGTTCAGTTCTAACATGACAATGGGACAACCGACCGAGGCAATTGTTGGAAACGCCTTTTGTTATTTAACCACCGGGACCTTGCGGCTTCCGACGTTTTGTGCAATGAAATAAAGCTCAAGGTGATTCCAGTGGCGGGAAGGAGGTGACACGATGCGGTTTGGACTGAAGACACAGATTGCTGCAGCAGCTGTGGGCGCATTGTTGCTCGCCAGCACTAGCATTGGCTGTGCAGCGAAGCAGCCGGAAGATGGCATGGCGGCCCGAGTTGAGGCGGCAGCCAACAAGGCAGAGATGGCGGCCAATAAGGCGGAGGCAGCTGCGCGTAGCGCTTCAGAGTCGGCTCAGCGCGCTGAGGCGGCTGCACAGAAAGCCGAAGCGATCTTTCAAAAGCACATGAGGAAGTAAGAGCCGGGCAATTCTCACAAATGGGCAAAAGGGCGATCCTGTGCGGTCGCCTTTTTTGCTGCGGCCTGCCCTTACCCAATGGCGTTGACTCGGAGGCGTCGTCGAACGTCACCAAGGTCTTCAGCGCTCTCGTCTCTCCCACGCTGACTTCGTGCAGCCAGCGCGCTATAGACAACCTATGCCCGCAGGATCGACGCTGGCCGAGCGGCACCCGGCACTCGCTACGTTGGTACGTGCGGCAGCGGCGGGTGAGTTCAAGCCGGTATACCTGTTCGTCGGTGAGCCCTTTGAAACAAGACCGGCCGCTCACGCGCTGCTCGATGCGTTGGTGCCCGTGTCCCGCCGCGCCTTCAACCTCGAGACCTACGACGGGCGCACCACGGCGCTGTCGCAAGTCATCGACAGTTTGCGCACGCCGGCCTTCTTTCCCGGCGTCAAGGTCGTGTGGGTGCGCGAAACCACTGCGTTCATATCGGGTGATAAACGGGCGGACATCACCGCGGCCTTGTTCCGAGCATGGAACGAAGGTCGCGAGCAGGATGCGGCTGAGAAACTCCTCACCTTGGTCGCTTTGGCGGGCTGGTCGGACGAACAATTCCGCGATACCCGCTGGACAAGCGCCGCCAAGACCCCTGTACGCGACGTCTTCGGGACAGCCCTGGATGCCGAGCAGCTGAGCCAGCTCGCCGCGGTGCATGCTGCCTGTCTGGCGCGCGACCTCGGTATCCGCGCCCATGGCGATGAAAGCAATGAACTGCTCACCTTCATCGAGGCCGGCGTGCCGCCGCTAGCCGTGCTGCTGTTCACCGCCTCCGCCATAGACGCCCGCAAGCGGCTGTCGAAGCGGCTGCGCGACCTCGGCGCGGTGGTCGATCTCAGCACCGAGCGCGAGCGCAGCGGCGCGTTGAGTCGCGACACGGTCGTGGATATTGTGCGTCATATCGCCCGCCAATTCGGCAAGCAGCTGGCGCCGGCGACGGAGGACCTGATTCTGCTGCGGGCGGGCAACGAACCAGCGGTACTGGCGATGGAAATGGAAAAGCTCTGTCTCTATGCCGGTGAGCGTCCGGCGCTCACGGAGGACGACGTGCGCGTCGTGTTTCGGGACATGGCGGAATCGTGGATCTTCGACTTTACCGCGACACTCGCGTCACGCCAGCTGGGACGGGCACTGCCGTTGCTCCGTGGCCTTTTGGAGCAGAGTGAACCACCGCTGCGCCTGTTGGGGATGATGGCGCGTGAGGTACGCTTGCTGTTGATCGCGCGGGAGTGCTTGAACGATGCCGTCCGGGGCACGTGGCGGGCCGACATCTCGTTCAATATGTTTCAGAGCCGCGTTCTGCCGCACCTCGACGCGGAAACGCGTGAGGCCTTCGGCAACGCGCATCCGTTCTCCCTCTATCGCCGGTTCCAGGACGCCAGTCGCGTCGACCGCCGAGCACTACGCGGCGCGCTGACGCAGCTGTCGGACCTCGACGTGCGCTTCAAGTCGTCGCGCGGCGATCCGGCGATCCTGCTGGAAGCGTTTGTCATTGCTTGGTGTCGGTCCGGCTCGCCCGCACAGCGGGCGCCGCGGCGAGCGTGACATCGTCTTGAATTCGCGCGGCACCGTTCTTCTCCTTGCTCACACGATCACCTCAGCGGCGCGCAGCGCCTCGATGGCTTCCGCGTTCATGCCGAGTACGCGCTGCAGGATCGCGTCCGTGTGTTCGCCCGGCAGCGGCGCCAGCGTGCGCACGCGCCCCGCCGTTGCCGACATCTTGAAGGGCACTCCATCGACCTCTACCACATCGCCCTCCGGCGTGGCGATCCGGGTCCAGTATTGGCGCGCTTGTAAATGGGGATCACGGCGGCACAGATCTTCGGCGTTGGCCACTAACCCGGCGGGGACCCCGGCACCTTGCAGCACAGCCATGACCTCCTCTGCGCTACGCCCGCGCGTCCACGACTCGACATGTGCGTTGAGCGCGGCCCGGTGGCGCATGCGCCCGTGCATGGTGGTGAAGCGTTCGTCACGTGTCCACGGCGGATCACCGAGCACGCGGCAGAACCGGCGCCAGTCTTCGTCACCGAACACGGCAATGGCGCACCAGCGGTCGCGCGCCGCGCCGTCACCCGGGAAATCAGTGCAACGATACACTCCGTGTGGCGCTGCCTCGTGCTCCTGTGATCCGTTGCCGATGGGGATAGCGGAGCCGCCGTTGACCAGGATGTCAAGCAGCAGTGGGCCGAGCAAAGCCGTCGCGTTCTCGAATTGCGAGAGATCGATGCGCTGGCCCTCACCCGTGCGCCGGCGGTGCCACAACGCCAACAGCACTGCGAGCGCGCCGCTGTAGCCGGCAGCCATGTCGGCATAGGAGAACCCCCAACCGGCAGGTTCAGCCTCGGGGTGGCGCATCAACCATGTGTAGCCCGACAGCGCCTGTAACGTGGGGCCGTAGCTGACGTAATGGCGCTGTGAGCCGGTGTGGCCGAACCCGGACATGTTCAAGACGATGATGTCCGGCTTGATGCGGCGCAGGCCCTCGTCGTCCAGCCCCCAGTTGTGCATCACGCGAGCGCTGAAATTGTCAACCACGACGTCGGCGGTGGCGATCAGCTCTTTGGCCAGCTCGATGCCGCGTGCCGAGTTCATGTTGATGACGATACTCTGCTTGTTGCGATTGAGGTTGCCGGTGAGCCCGCGGCGCGCGCTGAGTTCGAGCGCGTCGCGCCGTTCAATCTTAATGACCACGGCGCCGTGGTCCGCGAGGATCCGGGTCGCCACCGGCCCGGCGACCACCCAAGTAAAGTCGATCACACGGATGCCGTCGAGGGGCAAGGGTTTCTGGTCTCCGGTTCTTGGTTCCTGGTTTTGAGATGCGCGCTCTGTGCTCTGAACCTTCGAACCCTCCCACCCTCGAACCTTTGAACCCTTGATTTCCGCCAACACCTCGCCGTTGTGTTCTCCCACAAGCGGCGGTCGGCGGCGAATGCGCCACGGCGTCCTACTGAAGACGTAAGGCGCGCCGGGATACGTCAGGGTCGTGCCCAGCTCCTCGTGCCCCACGGGGGTGAAGAAGCCGCGCTCCTGCAATTGCGGAGTGTGAGGCAACGCCTCGGGGGGGAGCACGGCGGCGTAGGGCAGACGGCGCAGTTGCGCCCCGTCGACCAGCTCGGCGACGCGGTACTCCTTCGCCCACTCATCGAGGACGTCGAACAGATGCACACAGTGATCGCGCCGATGGTTGAAGTCCTGCCAAGCCGGTTCCAGCAGATCTTGTGCTTTGCCCTCGGCGTTCACCCACTCTATGAGTGATGTCCAGTCCCCCAGGGTGCAATGCACAGCGTAGCCGTCTTGGCAGCGCGCCACACGGAAGGAGCGCGTCCAGTGCAGGCTGCCGTGGCGTTCGGCGATGGTGCCGTCCTGATGGAAGGAGCTGCTGGCGTGTTCGAGCGAAGCGGCGACGCATTCTTGCAGACTGACGTCGATCCACTGTCCGCGGCCGGTGCTCTCGCGCGCCAGCAAGGTGAGCATGGCGCCGATCGCCGCGTAGGTGGAGGCGCAGTGATAGGCCTGAAGCCCCAAACCCTGCAGCGGCGGCTCGTGTTCGAAGCCGTTGACGTACACCATGCCGCCAAGCGCTTGGGCGATGAGGTCGGAGCCGCGGAAGTCGCGATAGGGCCCGGCCTGCCCGAAAGGCGTGATGGAAACGAGCGCCAGGCGCGGGTTACGCGCCGCGAGCGTCGCATAGCCTAAACCCAATGTGTCAAGCCGTCCCGGGGCAGAGGTTTCAATGATAATGTCGGCGGTGGTCGCGAGGCGCAGGAAGGTCGCGCGACCCTGGGTCGTCTCGAGATCGATAATCGCGCTGCGCTTGTTGGTGTTGTAGTGCCAGAAAAAGAGCGAGCGGTTGCAATCTGAGCCGCCGCCGGCGTTCCCCTCTGGGAAGAAAGGCCCGATACGCCGCATCGCGGCGCCGTCCGGCGGCTCGACTTTGATGACGTCGGCACCCATGTCGGCGAGTAGCTTGCCGCAGTAGACGCCCGGCTCATCCGCCAGGTCGAGCACCCGCACGCCATCAAGAGCGCCGGAAGACTGCCTCATGGGCTGCGGATAAAAGAGCCACGGCTGGAAGTCAACGCGGGCCAGTAAGGGTGCATCGGACCCATGTCGTTGCCGCCGTGGAGCCGGATTTCCGAGTCGCGCAACACGGCAGCGCCGCCGGCGCAGTTCTGCACCTGACGGTTACGGGGCGGCGGTGATATCCTCGTCTCCGCGCGGCCAGACCGCGAAGTCGCTGAGCAGACCATCGTTGATGTCGGGGTCGTCCTGGACCACGATGCCTGTCAGTGCGAGCCAGCCGTCACCGATCGTCTGCAGCTCGTCCGCCAGTTCCGGCGAGATGGTCGGGCGCTGGAAACGCACGACCAGCGTCGCGCCGCTGTTGTCGGCGACAGTCACCTCTGTGGTTTTGTCGCCGAGCAGTGGCCAGCTGCCGCTGACTTTGTGGACAGAGGGAACGTGCACCAGCGTGCCCGTGAGTGCGACTCCGTTTGCCACCACGTCGTCGATTGTCACCGTAGTTGGATCCGGCAGCGGATAGCCCGTGCCGAGTACGCTGAACGCGCCGCTGGTGATGTCGACCAAGACCGTGCCTTCGGCGAGGTTGCCACCACCGGTCGGATCGGCCTGGCGAATCACGCCTGTCGCTATCAGGAGATCGCCTTCTTGAAACGCCGGGACGGCTGCAGCGGTCTGATGGTACACCATGATCCCGGCGCCGCCGCTCTGGATGAAGATCTTCAGCTTGTTACCGGCGAACAGCCCGGCGCTCACGGTCACCACCCCTTCGGTCGTCAGGCTTTGGCCGTAATGCAATGCCCAGCCCTGCGCGTCGCGCGCCACCGCGTCGGCGACAGTGATGGCACCGTCGCTCGGTGTCCAACCCGGTGTCGCGGTTGCAGTCGCTAGCGGTGTTTCCGTGGGTGTCGCACTCGCGGTGGCGGTGTTCGTCGGGGTGAATGTCGGCAGCGGGGGGCATCCGTTCAGCGCGTTGTTGACTGCCGCGAGGATCTCATCGATTGTGATCTGGCCGTCGTCGTTGGCATCGCCGGCTCGGCAGGCGGAAATCGGCGTATTCCCAAGGGCGATGTTCACCATCGAGAGAATCTCATCGACGGTCACGTGATCATCGCTGTCGCAGTCGCCGACGCACGCCTGCGCCGGAGCGCGACACGGCAAGAGCAAGGTGCAGGTGGAGAGTGCAACCACCAGTGTACGAAACGATGTGGTCCGCATAGCTCGACGGAAGCAGGCTAGCCGCCCGTCTGATCGTTCATATCAAGTGTTGGCGCCCACCACCCTACTTCAGCTTGGCCACGATGCCGGAAACCGTGCAAGTAAAGGCATTGCTGGTGGAATTGTAGGCGGTCGCGGCGCATGTCACGTCGGTGCCCTCCGGGACTACGTATCCGGGCGTGAAGCTGTGGCAGTACGTGCCCCCGTTTGCGTTGGCGTAGGCGAACGGCAGGACGAGCGATCCCGCCGTCAGCGTAACCGTGTTCCCAGACGGGAGAAAGTTGGTGACCAGGAAGCAGACCTGCGTCAATACAAACACTTTGTTACTGCCGGTTGCAGTGCTCGGCTCGGTTGCAGCGTAGAGCACTGTGACTGAGCTAGTGCCGGTACCGCTCCCGCTACCGCTCTTGATCAAACCGGTGAGCGGGTACTTGGCTGAATCCGCCATTGAGATGTGCGCGACGAGCAACAACGTGATCGCCGCCGCCCAAGCTCCCCTCCGATCGAATCGCATCATAATTCCTCCTTTGCCTGCCATCTTCGCTTCCGCAAGCTACGTCCCTCAATTGTCCTTCCCGCAACACGTTACGGCTCGCACCTCAGCCACAGCACGTCCACATCGCTTGCGCCAGCCGAGGGCGCAGCAGTGAGCATGAGCGTCTTGGTGCGGCCGACCGGTACCCTGATGTCCGCAAAGGCGGTGTGGGTGCCGGACGTACTCAGTGGGGGCGCAAAGACCACGAAGCGGCGCCCCCCACACTGCCCGTTACCGCTGCCGGCCGGCGAGTCACAGTCCGCATTCACCGTACAGAGCTGCCCATGCTTGGACAGCGGCTGCGTACACTGCCACCGAACCACCCCTCCCAGTCCCTCCAACGAGGCTTCAAGCGCATCACGGTTGGCTTCATCGATTGCATTGCGTGGCCGGTTCTCGGGGGGACTCAAGATTTGTACGCGCGCCACGTCGGTGGGGCTACACGCAAACCGGCGCTCCACTACATTAAACCACTGGGCGACGTGGAAGGTGCACTCTCCGCTGACGGTGCCGAAGTCACAGGTCGGGTCATTATCGGTGCACGACACCTGTCGGATCGGCAGCCCATGTCTGCGCGGCGGAACGGGAAGAGCGAGCCATTCGTGGACACACTCGTGCTTCAGCGCCCCAATGCCGGGGATGAGTTCGCTCTGACAGGTGGACGAGCACCCGTCGCCGGGCGTGCCGTTTAAGGCACCGTCGTCGCATTCTTCCCCTGGGTCGAGGACGCCGTTTCCGCACCCAGTCGGAGTAGGGGTGGCCGTCGGCGTCGCGGTCGGCGTATTAGTTGGTGATACCGTCGCAGTCTCTGTTGGCGTGGCTGTGGCCGATGGTGTCGGCGTCACCGTCGGCGTATCGGTCACGGTCGGTGTCGGCGTCATTGTCGGCGTGTCGGTCCGTGTCGGCGTCACCGTCGGCGTATCGGTTGATGTCGGCGTCACCGTCGGCGTGTCGGTCACGGTCGGTGTCGGCGTCACCGTCGGCGTGTCGGTCGGTGTCGGCGTCACCGTCGGCGTATCGGTCACCGTTGGTGTCGCCGTCACCGTCGGCGTGTCGGTCGGCGTCGGCGTCACCGTCGGCGTATCGGTTGGCGCCGGCGTCACCGTCGGCGTATCGGTTGGTGTCGGCGTCACCGTCGGCGTCTGCGTTGGGGTGGAAGTTGGCTCTACACAGGTTCCACTGAAGCAGATTCCGCTGCTGCATTGCGCGCTACTGGTGCAACTCGTTCCGTCGCTGCAGTTGGCGCTCCAACCGCAGCACGTGTTCAGGGTGCTGTCACACGCGCCCCCATAACACTGGGAGCCGCCGGTACAACTCGTTCCGTCGCTGCAGTTGGCGGTCTGCCCACAGCACGTGTTCAGGGTGCTGTCACACTCGCCTCCATAACACTGAGAGCCATTGGTACAACTCGTTCCGTCCGCAGCTCCTGAGTTGTACTCATATGCGCCGATCGAGCAGTTTGTGGCCCCGACCCCAGGGCGGATGTAGCCGCGCTGGTCGAGATTCTTCACCGGTGCCGTCCCGGTCGTGGTGGCACAGACGCTCTCGTCACCGGCGTTGATCGCCGGGCTACCCGCCTGGAGTGCAATAGTCTGCGTCGGTCCACCGTTGTTGGCCAGCCCGGCCGCGAGCTGCGGGTTTGTGTTGCAGAACGAACTGCCGCTGGTGGTGGTGCAGTTGGTGCCCGTGAAACCGCACGTCGTGCCGTCGTCGATATTGTGGCCGCCATCCTGCGGGAGCTTCGCCCCGGCGCAATTGCCGCCGGTATTGTTGGCCAAGATGCTGTTCGTCACCTTCACCGCGCTGGCGCTGGTGGCTGAATTGTAAATGACGCCGCCGCCGCCAGTTGGTGCGACATTGCCGGAGAACGTACTGTTGGTGAGGGTCACTGTGCCCGAGCTGTTGTTGATGATGGCGCCGCCGCTGCTACCTGCGCTATTGCCTGAGAAGGTGCAGTTGGTGACGGTTAGCACGTTGTTGTTGTTGATGGCGCCGCCGTTGCTACTTGCGGTATTGCCGGAGAAAGTGCTGCCGGTCACGCTGATTGTACTGCCATTTCCGCCCTTGATGGCCCCACCGTTGGCGCCAGTGCCAAGGGTGCTGTTGTTGGAGAAGGTGCTGTTGGTGATGACCACTGTCTCATTCGATCCGGAGATGCAGGTGGTATTGCCGGAGAACGTGCAGTTGGTGACCGTCAACGTGCCGCCACCGGTGCTGCCGGTGTCGATGGCGCCGGCCCTACTAGCAACATGTCCATTGATGATGGCCAAATTCTGAACGGCGAAAGTTTTGCCAGTGCTTACCGAGAACACGCCCACGCTGTTGCCGCCGCTGATGGTGATCAGTCCTCCGCCGTCAATGCTGGTGTTGGAGGAGATGGTCTTGGTGGCGGTGACGGTAATCGTCGCCGAACCGCCGCAGTTGAAGGTCACGGTCCCGTTGAAGCTCCCACCGCCGGGCAGACAGGAATTCAGTGCGGCCTCGGTGCAACTCGCACTCGTGCCGCTGCCAACGACACACGCGGCGCCCTGAGTCGAGGAGAATGCAATCAAGATCGGCGCGACGAACAGGGCCACAATACAGGATATGAGCTTCATGAGTCGTCCTTTCGATACCGTTTGACCACAGCTGTAACCCGCCGACAGGCCGCCGCCCTACGTCTGGCACACCTTCCAGCGGCTTCGGGCGTATATGCCAAGTCATATAGGAACGCAACCAGGCCAACGCTGCCTCAATAGGTCGCTCGGAATCCCGCGAACGCGCGCCGGCCCGGCTCGGGCATGCCCTGTTTCTGCTCGTAGTCGGTGTCGAGCAGGTTGTTGGCGCCGGCGAAGACGCTCAGCCACTTGCCGATCGGCCGCGTAATTTGGACGTTCCAAAGCGCGAAGCCCGGGACCATGACGTCGCCGTTGAGATTGTCTAGCTGCTCGGAGGTGTAGAGCCCCTCCATGCGCAGCAGCAGCTTCCAGGGTAGAGACACCTGCAGGACGCCGTTAAAGCGGTGCGCAGGCTTGTGCTGCACGGCAGAGTCCGACGAGGGGCTGAGGGGTATGTTGTTGTGTACGGTGGTATCCAGAAACGTGTAAGTGATATCGAGCTGCACGCGCTCGACAGGCATCACGCCGGCAGCCACCTCGACGCCCTGCAACGTCGCCGTCTGCACGTTCATGAAGTGATTCTCCTCGCCTGCCCCCGTCTCGATGAGATTGTCGACATCGCTGCGGAACAGGCTGAGCCCAGCGTATCCCCACGCGCGTGACACCCGATGGCCGATCTCGTAGGTGAGCGTGTTCTCGGGCGCGAGGTGTGGATTGCCCTGGTATTGATCAAACAGCTCGCGCAAGGTCGGGAAGCGGATCTTGCGAGCGAGGGCGATGCGGGCCGCGCCCCACTGGTCGAGGTCGATGAAAACAATGCCCTGCGGGTCGAACTCCGATCTGGTGCCGATCTGGCCGCCGGTTTGCACGTCCTCGCTCGCACCCAGGACAAGGCTGATCCGATCGGTCACGGCGTACACGTTCTCGACGCCAGTGCTGGCGACGGTGATGCTGGGATGGCCAATGGAGCCGTGCGCGGTGCTGGAAAGGTCGACACTGTCGCCGCGCACCTGGCCGCCCACCGCGATCGTATCGTGGTCGCCGACGTCGAGCGTGACGCGGCCGATGCCGCCGAGCTCGTGGCTGTTGGTCACCGCAGTCGCGGACCTGCTGTAATCCAGCGGGTCGTCTTTGGTTTTCTGCTCCGGGAAGTACTGGGTGTCGTGGTAGTCGTAGCTTGTATAGAACAGGCCGCCGGCCACTCCAACGGCCGGCAGGAGACGCTGCTCGAACCCGGCCTGCACGTGCAAGAGCCGCTCCGGGTCGACTCGTTCGATGATCGGCGCATACTGCCCCGAGTCCATTTGTTGGCCGAATTGCGTTGTGCTCGGCGGAATGCCGAACGTAGCGTCGGAGGCGAGCACCGCGACGTGCGCTCTGCCCTCATTGCCGTACTGGTACCCTAGAGACGCGAAGCCGCTGAGTTGATCGCGGTCGCTGTTCAAGCGCTTGCCCCCATCCTCGAACCGCCGCTGGCTGTCGGGGCGATCCTTGAAATCATCTGAAAGCCAGAAGCCGGACGTTGTAAGGTAGCGGCCGGCGGCGAACCCCGACCAGCCCTCGTGTGCCGCGCTCCCACTGGCGCGCACGTCGTAGAGGTCGGCGTCGCGCCAGATGGTAGAAACGGCGGCGCCGAGCGGTGGGCGCGGCGCAAAGGTGTCGAGCTTGATCTGCCCGCCCATGCCATTGGGGCCATAAAGTGATGATGATGCACCTCGTGTGATCTCAATGCTGTTGAGCATTTCGAGCGGGAACAGGTCGGCATTGATGATCCCGTTGTACGGCTCGTACACCGGCACGCCGTCGAGCGTGTACAGCGTGGCGCGCTGGTCGAACCCGCGCATGTCGACGCGCACCTCGCCTTTCCCTCCCTGGCGCACGTTGATTCCGGGCGTCAGCTCCAGCACGTCGCTCAGTTCGCTCTGGTGCGCGTCGAGGATCTCGCTGGGGCCCACTTGGGTGCGCGCCGGCAGGTACGGATCGATCGGGCTCGCCTCGACGGTGATCTCCTGCAGCGGCAGCGGCTCGCCGGCGGTCGCGGGCGAACCGAGTGCCAGCAGCAGGCACAGGCCCGTCAGCGCTTCTCGGCGACGTAGGCGAAGAAACCCGCCCGGCGTAGCGCACCCACGACCAAGAAGCCCAGGTAGCCACCTGCCAGGCCGAGGAGTGTGTGCGTGGCGGCCGGATAAAGTCTGCCCAAGAGCACGAACCCAGTCGGTATTCCGATCCATACTTCCAACATCACCTTCGTCGCGAGCTTCAGGAGATTCCCGAGCGCTCCGGCCACCACACATGAGGCGACACGCGCGCCCCGTCCCAGAACCATCATGCTCAGATCGACGCCGACACCCGCCGCAGCATACGAGAGCACCGTGTCCAGCGCGCCCCTGTCACCGATGCCGACGAAGGCCGCCAACACGCCGCTGATGCAGCCTGCAGTGATTGCAGCACCGCGCTTCGGGACGATAGTTGCGGCGGTCACCAGCAGGGCCATCCACACCACGCCGGAGTGGCCGGGCAGGCGGATGGGAAAACGCAGCGCGAAATTCGCGACGACGATCAACGCCGCCAGCATGGCCAGCAGCAACAGCTCGAAGAGCGAGAAGTAGCGGCGCGGCGGTTCAGGTGTGGGTGGCAGGGCGGTGCTCATGGCGCCTCAGCGGTATGCGAGTAGACACGCCGCAACGCCCACGGCGGCGGTGAGCAGCAGGCGGTCGACGCGCGAGAAGCGTAAGCGGCGGCTGGAACGGCGGCTCGGTGACTCGAAGCCGCGCGCCGCCGCGGCCTCGGTGATCGACCACGCACGCTGCGTTGTTAGCACGACGGCGGGCACGATGATCGCCATTGCGCGCGCCAGCGATTGCCGCGGCGCACGCCAGCTGAGCGCGGGGACCACGATGCCGCGCGCCTGCTGCGCCTCGACAATCTCTCGCCACTCGGAATCCAGCAGATGGAGAAAGCGGTACGCCGTTGCGAAGGCGAAGGCGAGCCGTGCCGGCACGCGCATCTGCTCCAAGGCGGCTTGCAGCTCGTCCGGCGTCGTCGTCGCGAAGAAGAGGCTGAAGCCGGTGATGAGCAAGATCAGACGCACCGCAATCAGCACGGCGAAATCGAGGCCGATCCACACCCAATCCGCCGCAAACAGGACGATGAGCAGCACGGCAGCACGCCGCAGTTGCGCCAGCACCTGCCGCTCGATTCGTGCGGCCAGGATCAACAGGGAATAGGCCGTGAGGACCGCGGCGAGGTGCGCCAGCGGCAGCATCACCGCGGCCGAGGTGGCCGCGCACAGAAAAAGCTTCGTCCGCGGATCGGCCCGCCGCAGGAAGCTGTCGCGAGGCAACTCGCACTGAGCCCGAGGCCGCATCATTCACCGGAGCTGCTGGTGCGGGGAGACCGCCGGGTCGCGGAGATCCTCGCAGTTGAGAGTGGTCCGCGGATGTTCACGGGTGGTGAGGCGGCCGGCTTGCAGTAGAAAGACCTCGTCCGACCACTTGACCGCCCATTCCACGTCGTGCGTCGCAATCACGCAGAGATAGCCGGCTGCCGCCAGCCGCTTCAGGATGCGCCCGAGGAACCGGCGCTGATGCGCATCTTGCCCGAGGGTCGGCTCATCCAGACAGATGCCGCTGAGCCCCGGTCGGAGCAGGACGGTGGCCAGCGCGAGCCGCTTCTTCTGGCCCTCACTGAGCAGCAGCGGCGGCGTCTGCTCGTACCGAACGAGGCCGAGGAGCCTGACGACGCTGCGGTAGAAATCCTCGTCGATCTCGGACAGCCCGAACCGCAGCTCCTGCCTCACGCTAGCATTGAAGATCTGGCAGTCGGGGTTTTGGAAGCACAGGCCCAAGCGTGGTGTCTGGTGGCCATCGCTGCTCAACGTATTGACCCGGCCGGTGTACGCGTGGAGACCCACCAGCGTGCGCAGCAGCGTCGTCTTGCCCGAGCCATTGGTGCCGACGATGGCAATCACGCGGCCGCCTGCAAGGGTGCAATCGATCCCGTCCAGCACCGGCCGGCCGCCCAGCTCGACGCGCAAGCCGTTCACCACGACGCGAAAGGGCGGGACCTCCACCGCCAAGTCAGGGAAATCCTCGTCCGGAATCTCCGCGGCGGGCAACGCGAGCCGCTGCAGGCCATCGACGCCGGCGAGAAGAGCGGGGCCGTGCTCGAAAGCTGTAATCGCGCAGCCCTGGTGCCGGAGCGCGACGAGCTCGCTCACGGCCTGCATTGCGGATGCCGTGTCCAACATCGCGAACGGCTCATCGAGGACCAGGGCGCGCGGCTGGCGCGCCATAACCGCCGCGAGAATCAATCGCTGCTGCTCGCCGCCGCTCAAGCTGCGCGGATCACGCTCAGCAAAGCGCTCCAAGCCGAAGGTGGCCAAAGTGTGACCGAGGCGCTCATGCGCCGCGCGGCGCGAGAGGCCGAGGTTTTCAAGCCCGAACATGATCTCGTCGCGGACCGTCGAGCTGAGCAGCTGCGCTCTCGGATTTTGCGCGACGAATCCGACGACGGTCGTGAGCCACCACAACGGCGCGGTATCGCTCGACCGCCCGCCGATGTGGACCTGTCCCGCCAGCTCGCCGCGGTAAAGGTGCGGGACAAGTCCGCAGAGCATGCGGGCGAAGGTACTCTTGCCGCAGCCGGACGGGCCGGAGATCAGGTGGAACTCACCCGCCGCAGCCGCGAAATCGAACGGCCCGACGGCGCTTGCCTGCCCGGCGTAGCGGAAGGCCGCCGCCCGGGCGGCGATGACAGCGGTCGTGGCCGCGGGCCGGGTCACGCCTCGCCCTCCGCATGCACGCTCTTGCGATCGAAGCAACGCCACTCACCATCGGTGTGTTCGACGAGTAGCACCGGCCGGCCGAGCAGCAGCCGCGGGCGTACCCAATCACCCGTGGTGATCACGGCATTCGACGGCACCACCTCGCCGTCGCGGGCGATGCAGAGGATCTCGATACCACGCCTCCGCAGCTCGGCGGCGGCAACACGCTCGCCGAGGTCCCGCAGTCCCCCGCGCCACTCCAGGAATCGTCCGGCGTTGCCAGCGGCGGTGAGCCCCACGGCGGCGAGGGCGCCGATAATGCCATCGCCAGTGCCGCCGAGTTCACCCAGGATGAGCTGCCGCCCCCTCGCGACGGCCGTCGCCTCGAACTTGCTGACGACCTCGCTGCTTGCGCGCTGTGCGAACCGGACGACTCCCGCTCCGACCTTCTCCTGTTCGGCCAGGCAGAGTCCGGGGTCCGAGCCCGGGGCGCATCGGGTAACGATGTACCCTCCCGCCATATCGAAGATCTCTTGCGCTGCGCTCGCCGCAGCCATCACCATGAGACAGGCCGGGCTGTTGTGGCTGGTGTAGGGGATGCGCGGGTCCACCAACAACTGGTGACGGACGACGCCGACGACCCGCGCCAGCTCTAACCGTTGTAAGTAGGTCCCTAAATCGCGCGCCAGTCTTCCCGTACCGGGCTTCTGACCGATGACGTCGGTATCGTCTACACCGAGGAGAAGCTGCACCGGCGATTCCATCTCAGTGGATGTCCGCTACGATGGTGCCGAGACGCGACACGTCGTAGCCGCTGAGGGCTGCCGCCGCCTGGCGGAATGCGCCGGCATGCATCACCTCGAGGAACGCCCGCAGCCGTGGCGATTCGAAAATGGTGCGTGGGACAGCCAGGTCGTAACGCTCGTGGCCGAGCGAGATGAAATCCAACCCCCACGCCTCGGCGGCGGCGCGGATGCCGGGCCCGACATCCGCCGTTCCGGCGGCGACGGCCGCGGCGACCGCCGCGGCGACCGCGTTGTGTGTTGGGACCTCGCTTGCAAACCCGGCGATCGCCTGTGGATCGATCCGAGCCTGACGCAGCCGCTGGAACAAGAACAGCCGCGTCCCGGCGCCGCGTTGGCGGTTGACGAGCTGCACGCGTCGGCGGGTGAGGTCCTTGAGAGACCGGATGCGCTTGGGATTACCGCGTGCGACCATCAGCCCTTGCTCGCGCTCCGCCAGGTGCAGCAGCAGCACGCGTTCTTCGGGCATCAGGTGCTTGACGAAGGGGACATTGTACTCGCCGGATTCAACGTCCAGCAGATGCAGGCCAGCGATGTGTGCGCGGCCTTCACCAAGGGCCATCAGTCCCGCGAGGCTGCCGACGCGGTGGGCGGAAAAGTGAATCTCGGGATGCGCCTCGGCGAGAAACCGGGCCAACAGATCGAGCACTAGGTCGTCACTGCCGATGGCGACGAGCGCATTGCCCTCGCTGCGCTCCGGGGCGGCAGCGCGGCGCTGGGGGAGCAACGCCGCGCAGGATTCGAGCGCGGCGAGCGACGCCTCGGTCTGGCGCACGCGCGCATCCGTCAACAGCCAGCGGCCGCTATCGCCGGCGTGCTGGGCGCCTTCGCGCAAGCTCCGCTGCACGGCGCATTGCGATTCCAGTAGGCGGCGCCGTTCGCCGATGAGGGCCGGCAGCGGCGTGCGCTGTTGCGCGAGCCCGAATCTGAGCTTGACCTCAAATTCATCCCGCCCGCGTTGCATGCGAGCCACTGGGTTGCTCAGCCAACGCTTCAACTCGGCGCGGCCGCGCGCGGTAATGGCGTACACCTTGCGGTCCGGCCCGTGGGGGCCCGGTTCGAGGCGCGCGCCGACCCAGCCCTTGCGCCTCATCGAGGCCAGCAAACGGTAGAGCTGTCCGAAATCGAGCCGCCACTCGGGACCGAACTCCTCGGCCAGCTCGTGCCTGAGATCGTAGCCATGCCGCTCCCCCCGTGCGAGCAGACCCAGCAATGCGTGCGCTGCCGCCACCCAATCCTCCGTTGCTATAGGTAATGCCCATAGCCACCACCGTCTTGTCAAGCGGCGGGGCGAGCGTTCGGACGACGAGGATGTGCGTCATAGATATTGGGAGTTTCGCGAGCCCCAACCTCGAGGGCAATTGCTTGGCAGACAGTATTCTGTCATGAACTGATACGATCATGTCGGATCCCAGGTACGGCAATCGGCAGCTGCCTGGCGCTGCTTCTCGGCTGAGAGGGAACCTCGAGTATGAAATTGCGTAAAGATGCTGTGACGGTGGCATTATTGGTGGCGTGTTCGGTCACCCCGACTGGCGCTCAGGAATCGAGGGAAAGGACCGCGATGAGACTTGCGGGCACGGTTAGGGTCTTTGCGGCAGCCTCGCTCACTGCGGCGTTTCAGAGAATGGCGAGTGCGTTTGAGAAGGCGCACCCGGGCGTCGCAGTGGAACTGAATTTTGCGGGGTCGCAGACACTCGTGCAGCAGATCCAGGAGGGCGCGCCGGCGGATGTCTTCGCTTCGGCCGACGAGACCAACATGCAGAAGCTCGTGGCCAGCGGCGAGATCGCGGGCACACCTCAGCTGTTTGCGCACAACGCGCTGCAGATTGTGGTGGCGGCGGGAAACCCGAAACACATTGGCGGCCTGGCGGATCTGGCGAAGCCTGGCCTCACCATTACGCTGTGTGGTCCTACGGTCCCGTGTGGGCGTTACGCCGGCGAGGCGTTCGGCAAGGCAGTCCTCGCCGTGCCCGCAGCCAGCCAGGAACTGGACGTGAAAGCGGTGGTGACTAAGGTCGCACTGGGAGAGGCCGACGCGGGAATTGTCTACGTCACAGATGTGCGTGCTGCAGGCAGCACGGTGGAGGGGGTGGACATTCCAGCGGCATCTAACGTTGTCGCGCGCTATCCCATCGCGCCGCTGAAGAGCGCACCAAACCCGGCGACGGCCGCGGCATTCGTGGCCTTCGTGCTGTCGCCGGAGGGGCAGAAGGGGCTCGCGACCTTCGGGTTTCTGCCGCGATGACGTCGGGCGTAGCCCGCATGCGCCGCAGCCGGCGTGAGGGGGTGCCGCTCCTGGCGCTGGTTGTCGCCGCCGCTGGAGCGGCCGTGTTCGTTCTGCCACTCATCGGTCTTCTGTGGCGAGGGTTCGGCAGTGACGTGTGGGAGGCGCTCACGGCGCCCGCGGTCCGAACGGCGCTCTGGCTGTCGCTGGTTTGTTCGCTCTCGGCGACGGGTTTCGCGGTGGTGTTCGGCCTGCCGCTCGCCTGGGTGCAAGCGAGAGCGCAGTTCCCAGGGCGCACGTTGCTCCGTGGTATCACGATGCTGCCCATTGTGTTGCCTCCGGTGGTTGGTGGGGTCGCGTTACTGTTGGCGTTTGGGCGCCGCGGCTTGCTCGGCCAGTGGCTGGACGAGTACTTGGGTCTCCGCTTGCCATTTACGACCGCGGGGGCAGTGCTGGCGGAGGCGTTCGTAGCCACGCCGTTTTTCATTCTTACGGTGGAAGGGGCGCTCCGTTCTGTCGATCGCCGGCTGGAGGACGCCGCGCGGACGCTAGGCGCGGGGCGGTGGACGGTCTTTCGGCGGGTGACCATTCCCCTGATACGCCCCTCGCTGCAGGCGGGCGCGGTCCTCTGTTGGGCGCGGGCCCTCGGCGAGTTTGGCGCCACCATTACGTTTGCGGGAAACTTCCCTGGCCGCACACAGACCATTCCACTGGCGGTCTATCTGGCCCTCGAAACGAATCCGGAAGCGGGGATCGTGCTGAGTCTGATCCTGCTCGGGATCTCCCTGGCCGTGCTCGTCGGGCTGCGGCAGCGCTGGTGGAGCGTACTGTGAGCTTGGAGGCGTGCGTACGCGTCACGTTAGGCGCGCTGGATCTGTGTGTCGATCTCCACGTTGAGGCGGGGAACGTGGTGGCGGTGCTCGGCCCCAACGGCGCCGGTAAGACCACACTCCTGCGTGTGCTGGCGGGGCTCGTCCGGATTACCGATGGCCATGTAGTCCTCGATGGGCAAGCACTCGAGGATACCAGGAACGGCATCTATGTCCCGCCTGAGGAGCGGCCGATTGGGGTAGTGTTCCAAGAGTACCTCTTGTTTCCGCACCTCACGGCGCTGGACAACGTGGCTTTCGGTCTGCGCTGTCACGGCCGCTCGCAACGGGAGGCCCGCCAGCGGGCACACGAGTGGCTCGAACGCGTGGGCCTCGGCGACCGCGCCGGCGCAAGGCCCGCAGCGCTGTCCGGTGGCGAGGCCCAGCGCGTGGCGCTGGCACGAGCGCTCGCCATTGAGCCCAGAGTGCTGCTGCTCGACGAGCCGCTGTCGGCGCTCGACGTGAGCACTCGCTCCGACGTGCGCCGGAGGCTGCGCCGTCATCTGGAAGCGTTCCGAGGAGTTCGGCTCCTGGTGACGCACGACCCCGTCGAAGCGATGGCACTCGCCGACCGCCTCGTCGTGCTTGAGCGGGGGCGCGTGGTTCAAACCGGGTCGCCGACGCAGGTGGCCGAACAGCCGCGCTCTTCCTATGTCGCCGACCTCGCCGGTGTGAACCTGCTTCGTGGCCGGGCCACGGATGATCACGTGGCGCTGAGCGGCGGTGCGGTCCTGGCGGTGCCTGGCGCTGGAACAGGAGAGATCTTTGCGGTGATCCACCCGCGTGCGGTGGCGCTGCACCGCAGCCCGCCAGAGGGCACCCCACGCAACGTCTGGCGTGGGCAGATCGCCGGCCTCGACCTCGAAGGCGCCCGCGTCCGTGTCCGCGTCGCCGGCACGATTCCAATCGTGGCTGAGGTCACACGCGCGGAGCTGGCAGACCTTCACCTCGATCAGGGCAGTGAGGTCTGGGTGCACGTGAAGGCGACAGAGATCGCTGTCTATGCGGCATGAGATTCCCGCAGGCACCTTGTTGAACCGGAACTGAAGGGGAGAGCGGCCTGGGAAGGCCGCTCCCGGTTGGTTGAAGGTAGGAGGGGAGGGGGCCCCGCGTACCTTCTGCTCTCGTGCGCCCAGCTTTGCATATGCATAGTTACGGGATGATGACGCACGCGTGAAGTCACGTTGAACTTCCGCGTAGCAGTGATCGCCAGCCCGGTGTGTGTCGGTGAGCCGCGTCTCCCGGGCGCGACGCATCGGTGCCGCTGGGAAAAAACTGCCAACTGCAATTAGCCGCCCTTCTGATTTACTTTGACCGGATAATGAGCACATTGCAGCTCACCATTGGTTCTGCCAGGTGGCAGCTGGATGATTCGGTGCCCAAACTTCGAGCGTCGCGTGCCGCGAAACTGTGCAGCCGGCCCCAAGTTGTGTGAAGATATCGTGTCAAAGGGGAACACCTGATTGACTGAGCGCTGGGGCAGGTTACGATTTGACCAATGACGAAAGGAGGCGCTTATGATCGTGCCTGCTATATATGTCGGGAACGGGATCGCTAGTGCGACCGTCCCCGCCACGCAACTGCTCATCGGGCCTGTCCAAGCCTGGGTCTTAGTCTTCACCCTGCTCGCCGTGTGCTGCGGGATCCTCTGGGCCGTCACCCGGCCCGTAGGTACCGAAGAAGCCACCGCTTGGCAGCATCGCTCGCGCTGGACGGCGGCCAACGAGCGACTCGGCACGGCGCTGGGCTCTCGTGGCCAGCAAGTCGGACACCCGATGTCACTCGTGTCGCGGTCGAGCACAGATTCCTCACCCTCATACAACGCCGCTGCTTCAATGTCCGATACAGGCGGGATCGCAGCGTGATCCCTGTTTCTCAGCTGCGGGTGCTGCTGAGCCTCGCACAATAAGATGACAGAAGTCGACCAACCCGTTCGCGCCGAGTAGCGCTCGTCTTCCTAGGGTGCGTATCGAGGGGCGCGCCTTGCCAGCCAGTAACACGTCTCTCGATACGGCGCCAAACGAGGGCGCCTACTCGGAACGAGTGGGACTTTGTGTCACTCGCCGGCACGAATTGCCGGCTCTTGCTTTCGCGTCATGAGCCGGTACCTTCTTGCTTGAATGACTCCCACTTCCTCAGCCGCCACTGCGGTGCGAGCGATCATCTTCGACTGCGACGGCGTGCTGTTCGATTCCTGGCGTGCCAACGTCGAGTATTACAACGCCGTGCTGGCGACGCTGGGCCGGCCACCGCTGGACTCCGAAGGTCAGCGCCTGGCGCACACGCTCTCGACTCCACAGCTGTTCGAGAGGCTTTTCGACGGCGCCCCGGCGCTCATCGAGCAAGCGCGTGCGCTGGCGCGCGACCTGGACTACGAGCCGTTTTATCGTTGGATGGAGCCGGCTCCCGGCCTCCACCAACTGTTGAGCGAACTCAAGCCCCAATACCGGCTGGCGATGGCGACCAACCGGGGTGTCACTCTGGCCGGAGTGGTGCGCTATTTCGAGTTGGCGCCGCTGCTCGATATTGCCGTGGGCATTTACGACGTGCCGCGGCCGAAGCCGTTTCCCGACATGATCGAGAAATGCCTCCAGCACTTCGGCCTCGCCCCGTGCGAGGCGGTATATGTTGGCGACAGCCTTTCGGACCTTGAGGCGTCACGCGCGGCCGGCACGCACTTCATCGCCGTGGGTGACCTGCCCGGGGCGCCGGTACGCATCGAGCAGCTCGGCGAGCTGCCAGCAGTGCTGGCAGCCTGGTGACGGAGCGACGATCAGCCGAGCCGTCTTGCCTGCGTTCGCGGTGAGCAAGTGCTTCGCGGATCAGCGTACGCTTGCGCTTGCGCGGTGAACCAGTACTGTCGTCCCCTATGTCCGACGCGATCTTCATGACCGATGGCGAGCGCTTCATTCCCACCGACCTGGCCCGCGGACCGTGGACGCAGGAGGCGCAACACGGCGGCCCTCCCGCAGCCCTGCTGGCGCGCGCCGTCGAGCGCTTCACCGGTGGTCAGTTGATGTTCGTGGCGCGGCTCACGATCGAGTTGCTGCGCCCTGTGCCCATCGCACCACTAACCATTGAGGCGAGCTGGGCTCGTCCCGGGCGCAAAGTGCAGCTGGTCACGGCGTCGCTCTTCAGCGGCGATACCGAAGTCGCGCGGGCCACGGGCCTGCGCATCCGCCGCGCGGAGCTCGCCTTGCCCGCAGACCTTCCGCATGTGCAGCCGCCGCCCGGACCGAACAGTGACGGCTTCACTCGCCCGCCTTGGGACGGCATTCTCGAGTACCGTGCCTTTCACAGCCTGGCGGTCGAGCACCGCTTCGTCGGCGGCGCCTTCGAGCGTCCCGGCCCGGCAACCGACTGGGTTCGCCTACGCGTGCCGCTGGTTGAAGGCGAAGAGACATCACCGCTGTGCCGCGTCGCCGCGGTCGCCGATTTCGGCAACGGCGTGAGTTGGGTGCTGAACCCGGGTGAGGGTTACAGCTTCATCAACCCGGATCTGACCATCTACGTGCACCGCCTGCCGGTAAGCGAGTGGGTGTGCCTCGACGCGGTCACGCACGTGCAGGCCAATGGCGTCGGTCTTGCTGAGAGCACGCTATACGACGAGCACGGCATCATCGGCCGCTCTCTGCAGAGCCTGATCGTGGAACACGACGTGTGACGTTTCCTTTGCTTGCGGGCGCCACCCCTCACCCCTCCGATGCCAGAGCTGCGACGACTGCAGCAGGAAATGCTTTCTGCTACCCTAGCCGAAAAAGACCGCACTCATGCTTCGACGAGCTCTGCATGAGCGCAAGAACGCTTGACCAAGTTGCTCGGTTGGGCCTGTTCCATGTCGTTGTAGCTCTGCGCGGCGAGATCGATGAGCTCGTCTTCGAGCATGTGCCGGAACTGATCGAGGCCTGCTTCGGTGTAGGCGCTCCCGGGAACCACGTAGGGCCCGCGCAGATAGTAGCGGATCAGGTTGAAGGGTAGCGGTACGGCAATTCGGTCCCACGTGGGCAATCGCAGGCAGCGTTTGTACCAGGTCCGCGCCAGGACAATCGGCTTGCCGCATTCTCTGGCGACGACGATGCCGCCGGTCTTCATCCGGTACGGAGGCCCCTTCGAACCGTCGACCGTCAGCCCGTAAATCACCTGGTCGTGGGTTCGCATGTGCGTGATCATCTCCTCGAGGGCGCCTTCCCTGCGGCGCGACCGCCCCGTGGTCGAGCCTCCGCGGAACACCACGAAGCCGCAGAGAGTGAGCATGCGTGCGATGACCTCGCCGGCCTCGCCGACGCTCGCGAGGGTGTGGGGACGAAACCCGAGATAAGCATAGCCAAAGGCAACGGTCATCACTTCTTCGTGCCACAGCAAGCCCACTGCCCCATTGTACTGCGCCGCGATCTGTTTGAGCGCCACGAACTCGCGACCCTCGATCCGGCTGGTTGCCCACACGAATCGCATGTAGAACAAGTAAATGTAGGGAAGCACCATGGCCGCGAGGGCCGACAGCCGGCGTGAGAAGAGCGGTCGGATCTTCTTGCGGAAGAACCGGGCCGGCCAGCGCTGGCTGCGCCTACGCTGCGCACGCGCCGATGCCGAGCCCCGCTTGGGCGTCCACTTTTCAGGGACTGGCGCGTCCTTGGGGTGCGTTTTCGGCTCCATGCGAGCAGCCCACCGGCCTTGAAAATGATCGACCTACTCATGGCATGTTTCGCCCGACGAATAAATCGGCCGCTATTCAGGCGGAACGAAAACCAGGGCGCGGGTAGTCGGGTCGGTGAAGACCACACACTGATCGCTGGCTGTTGTCGCTACTGCTGCGGTACGACCGTGTCGATGGGCGAGCTCTTCGCCTCCTTCGTCGGCACGATCTTGATCACCGCCCCAGCAGCCACGGTCGTGAATCCTTTCAGTTCCAGTGCCGATTGGAACGCCCGGTAAGCCTCAGCGATCGACATCTTCGTTGGGGAGATGATGGTGAGCTTGCCGTGCACCCGCTCGTCGAGGATGAGGTTCTTACCCGTCATCTCGCTGATGAACTTCACCAGGACGGTGATATCCACATCCTGGAGATCCATTGTGATCAAGCGTTGGGTTCCCTTGTCCGTTTCGCTCACTGGTCCGACCGCAGGTTGCGCGTGCGCCGGCACCGCGGACCACGGGAACCCTAACGCCGCCCAGGTCAGCGCGAGAACAGGTAACATCACAGGTGCACCTCTCTCCGCGATTCTCGGTCCGGCCAATCGGCTCTGCGGTCAGGCAATTTCGATCTCACAGCTCAGTGTCGGCGTGAAAGCGAGCGAGTTTGTAATGAGACATGCCTTCTCTGCCTTCTCGAGAAGTCGTCGCGCCTTGTCGGCGTTGGTGCCCGGCGGAACCGTGAGCCGGGCTCGCAGCGCCATTTGCGTGAAACGCGTGATGCCTTCGACACGGTCGAGTTGCCCTTCTGCGGCGCAGTGCAGCACCGTCCACGACAGGTTCGAAGCACGGGCGACGGCGCGGAAGGTCAGAGCAAAGCAGTCCGCCACCGCCCCGACGAACAGAGTCTCTGGGGACCACCTATCGCCGGGGCCGTCGAACTGGGAAGGAGGCGCGGTCTGCAACGCCGGCAAACCCGCTGCGGACAAGGTCACGTCCCCCGTGGCCTGCGCCGATGCGTCTACGGCGTAATGGTGCGGATAGGCTTCCATGGATCTCCTTTCTTGCAGCACCAACCGTACGCCAAATCGGGGCCAAAGCCCATCCGCTGGCGGGAGGGCGCTCAGCGGGAGAAGGCGAAGGTCAGGCTGCTGGCGCGTCTTCCAGACTCAGAAAAAAGTTGAAGCGGCGCCGGGATTGGGCACGCTCAACCGAAGGCTGACTCAGCCCAGCACACCGAGGAATTGACGCAGCAGGTCGTCGCGGACGTGGTCGGGCACCTCGTCGTCGGTGAGCCGCGACAGATCACTACGATACCAGCTGCAATCGCGAACGTAATAGTAGGAAAAGACCCGGTCGTAGGCGATGCACGCGGTCAGCGCATAATCGCCGCTACGAATGGCGATGACACTCTGATCATCGGCGAGACAAAAGCGCGGGTCATACATCGCGCGAAAGAGGTTGATCCGCAGCCCGACGTAGCGACGTAGACATGACCAGCGCGCTTCGAGGGAGTATTGGCTCATGCCGCCGTTTCTCTTGCGCCGTTCGCCACTGGCTGGCCCCATGTATGCGACTATGCTACGCAGGTTGTGAAGCCGAAATCAAGGACATTTGTGATGACGCCAACGCTGTTCGCAGCCGCACCCGAGCGCTTTTTCCTCGAGCGCTTTGGGCTCAGCCACGACGTGCTTGAACAAGTCGTCGGCAGCGCCATCGCGCGCCGCGCCGATTACGCCGACCTCTACTTCGAGTTCCGCACCGTCCAAAGCCTCAGTTTGGAAGAGGGCATAGTCAAGACGGCGACTCAGCATATCACCCAGGGCGTCGGCGTCCGCGTGGTCGCCGGTGACAAGACCGGGTACGCCCACTCCGACGATGTCACTATCAACAGCCTGCGGCTGGCCACGCGCACGGCGCAAGCGATCGCACAGGAAAGTGGCGAGACGCGTGCGGTCGCGGTCCATCGGGCGCGCCCCAGCCACGATCTGTACACGCTGCCCCATTCACCCATCGAGGCGCCGCTCGCCGACCAGGTTGAACTGCTCAGTCGTATCGATGCGGCGGCGCGGTCGCACGATTCGCGTATCAAGAACGTGCTGGCGTCCATCGGCGTCGAGCAGAAGTTCGTGCTCATCGTCAGCTCTGCCGGGACGCTTGTCGGTGATGTGCAGCCCTTGGTCCGCCTCAACGTGACCTGCATCGCCGAAGAGCAGGGCAAGCGCCAGCAGGGCACCTACGGCGGCGGCGGCCGCGTCGAGTACGGGTTCTTGCTCGACGACGACCGTTACCTGCGGTTCACCCGTGCCGCGGCCGATCAGGCGCTGCGCAACCTACGGGCGACCGACGCGCCTGCAGGCACCATGACCGTCGTGCTCGGACCGGGCTGGCCCGGCGTGTTGCTGCACGAAGCGGTGGGGCATGGGTTGGAGGGTGACTTCAATCGCAAGAAGATATCGGCCTTCACCGAGTTGCTCGGCAAGCAAGTGGCCTCGCCTCTGTGCACCGTGGTCGACGACGGCACGATCGCCAACCGCCGCGGCTCGCTCAACGTCGACGACGAAGGCACACCGACCAGCCGGACCGTGCTCATCGAGAAAGGCATCCTGCGCGGCTACCTCCAAGATCGGCTCAACGCCAGGCTCATGGGCATGCCGCTCACCGGCAACGGGCGGCGCGAGAGCTTTGCGCACATTCCCATCCCACGCATGACCAACACCTTCATGCTGGCCGGCGACTCGACGCCCGAGGAGATCATTCGCTCGGTCGACCACGGATTGTACGCCGCCTATTTCGGCGGCGGCCAGGTGGACATCACAAACGGCAAGTTTGTCTTCTCGGCGAGTGAGGCCTATCTCATCGAGGGAGGCAAGATCACCCGCGCGGTGAAAGGTGCGACGCTGATCGGCAACGGGCCGGATATCCTCAAGCGCATCAGTATGGTCGGCAACGATCTCCAACTCGACGAAGGCGTCGGCACCTGCGGGAAAGACGGCCAATCGGTGCCGGTGGGCGTGGGCCTGCCGACCATCCGCATCGACGAGCTGACCGTCGGCGGAACCCAGGCGGGATGACGAGGTCGTGGTGATGGGCGAGCAACCGTTGCAGCAGATCGCTGAAATGCTGCTGGGCGCGGCCCAGCGTCACGGCGCCACCGCGGCCGACGTAGTTGTGGCCGAAGGGGAAGCGCTCGAAGCCGGCGTTCGCATGGGCGAGGTAGAGAAGCTCAAGCAGGCGCGGCAGAAGCACCTTGGTCTACGGGTCTTCATCAACAAGCGCAGTGCGCTAAGTTCCACTGCTGATTTCTCTCGCGAGGCGCTCGAGCGTCTGGCCGAGGACACATGCGCTCTGGCACGGCTGGTTGCGCGCGATCCCTTCTCCGGCCTCCCGGACCCCGCCGATCTCGCCCAGACAATTCCCGACATGGATCTCTACGATGCGGAGATCGCGGCGGTCACTGCCGAACACGCGATAGGCGCAGCGCGAGAGGCCGAGCAAGCGGCGCTCGCTGCCGACGCCCGCGTGACCAACTCCGAGGGTGCCAGCTTCACCGCGGCCAGCGGCCGTGTCGTGTACGCTTCGACGCTCGGCTTCCTCGGCGAGTACCGCGACTCGAGTGTGGAGCTGTCGGTCGTGCCGGTGGCCAGCGACGATGGCGCCATGCAACGCGACTACTGGTATTCCGTGCAGCGCAAACTGGCGCGGCTGGATCCCGCAGCGGACATAGGCCGCAAGGCCGCGGAGCGCGCCGTACGCCGGCTGCATGCGCGCCGGGTGCAGACCTGTGAGGTGCCGGTGATCTTCGATCCGGAAACCGCCTCCGGCCTGTTGCGTCATCTCACGGGCGCGGTATCGGGCTACGCGTTGTACAAGGGTGCGTCGTTCCTGATCGACAAGTTGAAGCAGCGCATCGCGCCCGAGTGGGTCACCATCATTGATGACGGCACCGTCATCGGCGGCTTGGGCTCGAAACCGTTCGACGGTGAGGGGCTGCCGACGCGGCGGACTGTTGTCGTCGATCGTGGCGTGTTGGCCAGCTATCTCTTCGACACCTACTCGGCCCGCAAGCTGAAAGGCCGCAGCACCGGCAACGCGGCGCGGTCGGTCGCCGAAGCGCCGCGTGTCGCGCCGACGAACTTCATCCTGCAGCCGGGCACCGCCTCACCGCAGGAGATCATCAGCTCGGTGCAGCGCGGCCTGTACGTTACGGAGTTGATCGGTTTCGGCGTCAACCCGGTTACCGGCGACTACTCGCGCGGGGCGGTCGGCCAATGGATCGAGCACGGCGAGTTCGCCTACCCGGTGGAAGAGATCACGATCGCCGGCAACCTGTTGCAGATGTATGAAGCCATCGAGGCCATCGGCAACGATCTCGAGTTGCGCCACTCCGTCGCCGCTCCCACCCTGAAGATCGCCCGTATGACGGTAGCAGGGAACTAACTGCAAGGGCTGAATATCACTGCTGGTGGCCTCCGTTGTATTTCGGGTCCCCTGCCATATTTGGAAGGGATAGCGCCGGTGTGCCGAGCGCAGATTGGAAAGGGATGTCGTGGAGCTGGAATACTGTTCGCAGCTGTTCCAGGCTGGGCGTGTCGTCGCCGAAGAGCGTGAACAGTTTGGTGAGCACAGCCTTGAGCTCACGCACGTTTCCCGTCCATGGGCGCAATTGGAGCGCGGCGACGATTTCAGGCGGAAGGGCAGCGCCACTCGTGAGCTGCTTCCAAAAGAATTGCGCCAGTTCGGGAATGTCTTCCGGACGTTCGCTGAGCGGAGCGGCGGGAATCGTCAGGACAGAGAGGCGAAAGTAGAGTTCGGGCCGGAACTTCCCGGTCAGCATCGCCGCGGCCAGGTTGCGGCTGGTTGCTGCCAGGATCCGCGCTGGCGCGTCGATCTCATCTGTCGTGCCGAGCGGGCGAATCTTCCTCTCCTCGAGCGCGCGCAGCAGCTTCAGCTGCACATCTTTCGAGGCGTCGCCGATCTCATCCAGGAACAACGTCCCGTTGCCTGCCTGCTTCCAGAGGCCGTCGCGCCGGAAGGTGGCATCGGTGAAAGCGCCGGCGGCGTAGCCGAACAGCTCCGATTCGATCAGGCCGCGCGGCACTGCGGCGCAGTTGACAGGAACGAACGGACGCCGACCGCTCAAATTGTGAACCCAGCGCGCAATGACCTCCTTACCCGACCCCATTGGCCCGGTAATCAGAACCGGCGCCTCAGAAAGCGCCGCGCGCATGATTAACTGCCGTACTAACTGGGTGTTGGCCGAGACGCCGAGGTAGGCGCCCAACAACGAATCCGGGACCGGAACCTGTGCGAGTCGGCTCAAGGCGGCTTCCCACGTGTCGGGCTTCATCAGCGGTGGCGTTGCGTGAGTGGGCAGCCCCGGCGCGCTCCAGCGCGGCTGCGCGACCCTTCCAACCCCGTCCGCTTTCCACGCACGATCGAAAAGCGCGTCGTCGACGCCGATGATGTAGGCGTTACGCTCGCCTCGGGCGACGGCGTGCGCCAGCAGCCTGCGTACGCCCCGGTGTAACTGTCCCGGATGGGAGTAGCTCCCTTCGATGAGCGGCATCTTCTTCTTGCCGAGGAGCAGTGCGGCCAGCGCCTTCGCTGGGTGTTTCCTGCCGCGATCGATGAAGATTTCATCAAACCACCGCAACCGGTCGAGATCGCGGTTGCGCGCTAGGTATGCAGCGGGGTACTCGTGCGACAACGCCTTGCGCAGGCCGTCGATCGAGTCCCACTCCAGCCGTTTCCAAACCGGGCGGGTGTGAAGCGAGAACACCAGAGCCGTCAGATGCATGTTCATCAGATCTCCCTTCTGCCGGCAGCGCATGCAGCGAAATGCCGAAGCCCGCACGCCGGCAATGATCGCGTCTCGAACATGCGCACGGTCGGGAGTCGCCGGACAAGAAGAAAGTGACGAACAGGTGCGCGCTCGCGCGTGGCCTGCGCCAGAGCAACTCTTGAACAGGTCCACGTTCACGTGCGCCCTGTGATGCACGATTGTCCTTTTAAAATTGGCGCGATTGGCAGTAGGCTTGTAGAAGGACCGCCTTCAGCGGGCTGACCCGCGGGGGTGGATGGTTTAAGAGGAGGAAAAGGTCAGCACCGGAACATCGCTGACATTATCAAAATAGGGGGAGCTATGGAGTCCGAATCAACCAAGGAGAAGAACAAACGCAAGAAACATCGCGACATTTCGAAGGACGAGGGTCTGATGGTGCGTGTGGTGCTCGCGACCTTTCGCCACCAGGGGCGGCCGTCGTACCGGAGCGCGCGTGAGGTCGCGGCCGAGATGGGGCTGAGCGTGCCGGTGGTCAGTGCGTTGCGGCAGAAGGCATTCGAGAAGGGAATGTTTTCGACGCTGATCAATCTGCCCCAGCAATTCCAGGACATCGTCCGGCTCGAAGGGGCAGTCAAAGACACGTACGGCTTGAAGAAGGTGCTGCTGGTTCCGGGATTGCCCGATGTCCTTGAGGAGTTGGATCCAGTGCGGCGCCGGGCGGTGCACACTGAGGTGATCCGCGCCATGGCCGGCGTCGTCGCGGATCACCTCGACGATCTCCTCGCCGCAGCGGCACGCGACGCGGCTGCGGCATCGGGGAGTCAAGAGGGGGATCCCATCGTGGTTGGTGTTGCCTGGGGTAGGACCATGCACCTCATCGCGGTACACTTGCTGTCGACCTCGCGTCCGATGCGTTTCCCGGCTCTGGAGGTCGTTCCCATCGTCGGCATTACGGCGGTGCGCAACACCGAGCCGATCGAGGCGAACGTCATCGCCATGGACATCGCGCGCGCTTACGGGGGCGTGTCGGAGCAGCTCCCGTCCTCGGCGTTCGTGCAGACGATCGATTACGATGTGGTCATGCAGCAGAAGCCCATCCGTCAGATGCTGAGGAAGCTGGCCACGTGCACGGTCGTGATCACGAGCATGGGACCGATTCCCGAGAGTCCCGACGGGGCCGCCGAGATCACCCTCTCGAGTGATCCCGATATGAACGCCAGGCTCTTTCAGTCGGCGCGGCGCGACGGGGCGATCGCCGAGATCTGCTACTGGCTGGTTGATCGCAACGGGGCGGAGGTGCGCTCCGATTACGCGGCCATTGGGCTCGGTTTCAACGGTTTACGCACGATCGCTGCGGACAGGCGTCGTCAAGTCATCCTCGTCACCGGTGGTGATCGCCGGCGCTTCGAGCCGCTGAAGGCGGCGTTGCGTGCCCGGCTTGCCTCCGTCCTGGTCTCCGACACGGTGACCGCCCGTTACCTAGTTGGCGAACTCGCGCTCGCGGCGTAGCCTCATCGGCTATCGGGCACGACAGAAAAGTTGTAAGGAGGTTGCTTCCCGCTGCGGATGGACCCAATCATGATTGTGCAGCCGGGCCTCGCCGAGCGAGGCGATCAGGTGCCTTGGGAAATCCCTGCTCCTGACCTTGCTGCAGCTGATCCATGCGTTGTTCTGGGAGCTGTCGTTGTGCGGCACGCTGGAGAAGCCAGGCGCTGACTGAGCCGAGAGCGCTGGCAAGATCCGCGACGGCCCCCGCGTCGACGCAGGCGCTGTGCTTGCGTATGATCATACCGTTCGTGTGAAGGGAGACCGCTGTGAGCCCGAAAATTCCGTTGCCGAGCGATGCAGAGTTGAGTACCGAAGCGCGCGAGATGTTGGCCGCGCTGCCGCCGCTGAACGTTTTCCGCATGATGGCGAACGCGCCCGCCAGCTTCAAACCGCTGGTGGAGTTCGCGACCTCGGTCCTGTTCGGGAGCCTCCTCGACCCACGGAAACGGGAGATCGCCATCCTGCGCGTGGCACACGTGACTGGGTCCGAGTACGAATGGGTGCAGCACATCGCTCTCTCGAAGCACGCGAGGCTGGCGGACGCTGAGATCGCCGCAATTCGAGTGTCCGGGCCGGTCACCGGTCTCGATGCTGAGGGCAGGCTGCTCTGCCGCACCGCCGATGAAATCAGCCGTGACGTTCGCTTGAGTGATGAGGCCCTGCAGCAGATCCTGGACCGCTACGGGGTGCGGCAAGCGACCGAGTTGATCCTGTGTTGCGGCTATTTCAATATGTTGAGCCGATTTCTCGAATCGACCCGTGTCGAGCTGGAGAGCACTCCCGTGCTCTGATAGGTCGATTGAAGTGGAGGCGTGCTCGCGGCGTCTTGACGTGCCGTCATTGCAGAGTAGACTGACTACCCGTATGAAAACAACGATCGATATTGCTGGCAATATTCTCAAGCGGTCGAAGGATGTCGCCCGCCGTGAGCGCGTTACTTTGCGGGCGCTCGTCGAGGAGGGGCTCGACCTCGTTATAGAGCAGCGCGCGGTGCGCCGAAAAGTGCGTCTGAAACCGGTGACGTTTCGGGGGCTAGGGCTGGCACGCGAGTACCGACACGGCGGCTGGACGAAAATTCGTGACGCGGCGTACGAGGGGCGCGGTGGATGATAGCGGTCGACACAAACCTCCTAGTCTACGCCCACCGCGAAGACGCGGACTGGCATGGGGAGGCGTTGTCGGTGCTGGTGCGCCTGGCCGAAGGGGGCCAGCGTTGGGGGATCCCGTGGCCGTGCGTGCATGAGTTCTTGGCGATCACCACGCACCCCGCCATCTACGCTCCGCCGACGCCGCTGCCTGTGGCGCTGCAGGCGATGGAAGTCTGGCTCACCTCGCCGTTCTGTCGCGCACTGGGGGAAGGTCCGGACTACTTTGCGGAGCTGAAGCGGCTGGTGTTGCAGGGAAAGGTGCACGGGCCGATGATCCACGATGCCTGCGTCGCGGCGATTTGCCTCCAGAACGGCGTCACCGAACTTTGGTCCGCCGATCGTGATTTCTCCCGCTTCGGAGCGCTGAAGGTCGTCAACCCGCTGGTGCGGCGACCGAAGCGCTGACGCCGAGAGGGAAGGATGCTGTAGGCGCACCCTTTACGGGTGCCTAAAAGGTGCGAAGGGCGAGCTGGAAGAACAGCGCGGACGTGAAGCGCCATTACGCCTCGGCGAGTGTCGTGTCGGCCGACCGCATCGTTTTCAACATCAAAGGGAATGACTACCGGTTGGTGGTTGCAGTCGACTTCGAAAAGGGCATCGTCTGGATCAAGTGGATCGGCACGCACGCGGACTACGACCGGGTCGATGTGAAGAAGGTGGAATTATGAAGAACCTCAAGCCAATCAAGACCCGCACGGACTATGAGAAGGCACTGGCGGAGATGAAGCGCTTGTGGGGTGCAAAGTCCGGCACTCAAGACGGCGACCATCTTGACATCCTGGCCACGCTCATCGACGCGTACGAGGCGCAGCACTTTCCGATGGACCCGCCCGATCCGATCGAGGCGATCAGGTTCCGCATGGAGCAGCAGGGCCTGAGGCGGAAGGACCTGGAAGCAATTTTCGGAACCCGCACGCGCGTGGCTGAGGTACTGAAGCGTCGGCGCGGTCTCTCGATCAACATGATCCGCCGCCTGCACGAGAAACTCGGCATCTCCGCCGAGGTGCTGATTCGCCCGAGCCGGGGTCGAAAGGCAGCGTAGGTACGCTGGATCTGGTCGAGCTGTTGGCACCGGCTTGACCTCGATATTGCGGCTTCAGCTTTGCGGGTGCGCAATAGCTGCACAATCCCTTCGCTCTGTTGAACTTCGAACTTCGGGACTGGGTGGCCGTGCGTCAACCGTTGTCTTAGGAGGCTGCTACAAAGCATCTCGGCCGACGAGTTTCCTTGCAACCGAGGGAGATGTCACAATGCCGGAAAGCGAGTGGGAAGAGGGGTTCAAGATCGTCGAGGTGATCGAAGTGACCGGATCAGCTGAGACCGTGCTGTGTGTGATCGGCGCATGGCCGCCCGGGAACAAGGTGGTGATGTATACGTACGAACGGAATGACGAGCTGGTGCACGAGGAAGCGTTCGGGTTCGGCCCGAGGCTCCCGATGGCGGAGTTGGTGAGCGACCTTGAGGAGCACCTGCGGACTGATGCACGTGCGATGGGCGCCCGGTTCGAGGTCTTCGAGATCCCTGAGCCGTTTGGCCAGGATCAGTTCGAGGCGGTGGTCGCGGCCCGCTGGGCTGCAGCCTGTCGAACTTGGGGAAACCAGAGCGAGCCAACGGCGAGCGGTCCGCCGAACTTACGCTGACCGCAGGTCCCATGCGCACGCAGATTCCGCGGCTGTCGAAGTCCCGGTTCATGGCTGGCCTGCAGTGTCACAAGCGGCTGTACCTGGAGCTCTACGCTCCGGAGATCGCGGCGGAGCTCGATGAGACGACGCTGGCGAGATTCCGAACCGGTACCGCCGTCGGCGAGCTGGCGCGCCAGCGCTTTGCGGGCGGGCGGTTGATCGCCCACGACCATGAGCATCACGCCGGCGCCGTGGCGGAGACCCGTGCGCTGCTCGACGACCCGAGCGTGCCCGCACTGTACGAAGCCGCATTCAGCTACGATGACGTCGCCGTACGCGTGGACATCATCGCCCGCCAGGGCGCGAGGGAGTTCGATCTGATCGAGGTGAAGTCCACAGCCAGCTGGAAGGAACCGCATCTCTTCGAGCCTTGCTTGCAGCTCTTGTCACTCGCGCGGATCGAATCGCATGCGCTCGCCGCGCCAGCGCAACAGCCGTCACGCCGAAATGAGCATGAGGAATGTCGAGAGCACCGCGCTCCAACGAGCAAATGAGAAACCCGCTGATGGGTGCTTCACATGCGAAAACAACGTCGTATGGCTGCCGATCGTTATTCGGCGGTAAGGCCAACCATCAGCAAGTCCCGGCATGGCCTGATCTGGTCCCCACTTCGCACCTTCAACGGCTACACTGCGCCAGTTGGCAATGCCCCAAACGATGCAATGCGTGGGCTTGTACATCTCAAGCATCTTTCTGAGCATTCGGGGATTCTGGGCTTCGGCGCGCTCACCGTGTTCTGGAGGGATCCGCGCCCTCCCGGGATAGAAAGAGGTATTGTAGTTGTAGAAGATCGACTTCCTCCCAAATGCAATAGGGTCGTAGCCTTCCTCCCAATGACGCTTTCCAAGAACGGCCTGAACGAAATTCGTATGTGCTCGAAAGTGGCCTCCGTCGATCTGAAATTCAATGATCTTAGTGTCTGTAAACTCCTCATCCCACCTGGATTCACCCAAGATAAGTAGTTTAGGATGAGAGATATAGTATAAGTCGCCAACCCATGGCTTGAACGATTCAATTCCGAACATTACGCCCTCCTGGCGTTCCGCGCGCCACCTGTATCACTGCCGCTGCGCCGTCGACAACGGCTGTCCCTGATCACCGGGACCTCAAGCCCGCGGCTCAGAGTATCTCGAAACCACACACGTTGGCCACGGAGATCGCAACCTACCGCCTCGACGTCGATCCTCTCGAATCCGCAGGGGCGGAAGGCGCCACCACTTTCGTGCGCTTGCGAACCGGTTCGGACTACCCTACGCTCCACCATTATGCTGGATCGCATTCGAATCGATCCCCAGGTATGCGAGGGCAAACTAACGATCCGGGGCATGCGCATCACAGTGGACTTCGTGCTCAAGCTCATCGGCGACGGGTACACTGCGGATGATATCGTCCGTGAATACCCCGAACTGGAGAAAGAGGATGTCTACCAGGCCGCCAAGTACGGTGCCTGGCTGGTGAGCGAGAAGACCACCGCGATTGCATGAGACTGCTCGCCGACTTTCACATCTGCGTGACTCCCCTTTGACGAAAATCATGATGTTGATTTCCACGGTGCGCGGCGCAGCTTCGCGAAATCTGCGTTGCCCGCTCGCTTCAGGGCGCGATACTCCCGGTACCGCGCTTTGACTGCTGCCTCCAATTCGTCCAACGTCCTCCATGGGCATCTTTTCGGCCAGTCATGGACACCATGCAACTCCGCTCCGAGCCGAGCGCTCTTGTAGGCCGACCCCTCACCCCCGACGACGTTCTTTATCCACTCGTAGTGGCTCGATCACACTTCGAATCCACCACACGCCCTCGGGCGCGCGAGCACGTCCCCGGCGCGCTGGTAGCTCAAGCGCGTAAGCGAGGAGGAATCTCATTCCCCAGTTGATCGCTAGACCGAGCGCTGTTTTGCGGTTCCTCTCGACCAGGATCGTCGGCCTGTCTGTCACGCCTGCATTGATTAGCGCTTCATCAAAAAGCGACTTGAAGATAGTGGCCCCACTGCCCAGCGCTAGCGCGAAGGTATCATTATGCTTGCCGAATTCCAGGACGTTCTGCAGGGCTGCCCTCCAGTGTCCGCCATTTGTCTCGATGCCTAGCTTTCTGCAGGCGGCAGCGAGGGCTTTTGCTGTGGCGGGATAGAGCTTGCCCTCGTCGTCGATGTCCGAATCGACTATGACCTTGGCGTTGCTGGTAAGCATTGCATGGATCACCGCTTGGCGGTGGGCCGTAGTTTTCGGGAACTGGAAAATCGTGTCGCAACTGCGGAGGACGCTCGCAAACCACTCGTCGAGCGTGCGTGCCGGCTCATCCGTTCGGGATCTTGCGGGATTCATCGGTCTGCAGTCTCCAAACAGTCGGTCGGAGCGTGGAATCGTTCAAATACCTCATCGTGGATCAGTGGTGCACGGCTGGCTCGCTCTACAGAGGCCTCAATCGGAGTCTCGCTGATCGTCTCGAAGACGGCCAGAAACCGCTCGATGCTCAATCCGCCGTAGCGACCGCTTTCGAGCCGGCTGATGTTACTCTTCTTCGTTCCAACCAATCGGGCGAGCTGCTCCTGTGACATCCCTTTCCCCCGACGGAGGATGCCAAGCTGAACACCCAAGCCCGCAGCCAGTCTTCGCCGCGTCTCGTATGCGCGTTCTACCCGCTTGATCGCATCGGCTTCGCGCTCGGGTGTAATCGTTAGGAACTCGCCAGAGTCGAACTTCGCGCGTACCGCTTCGTCCGCTCGGCGCTCAGCTCTAGTCCGGGGGTCTCGCTGCAACTTCTTGATCGCCATTCACCTTCACCTCTTCCTCGCCTTCCGGCGGCCTTTGCGTTTCGGAAAATAGGCCGTGATCGGCCACACAGCATCTGCATTGCGCTGCCACCTCCAGACCATGATCAATCCCTTGCCGCGTGCGCATCCGACGCTGATCGTGTAGGGTCCGTTCCGGTCGTGGCAATCCTCCTCCAGGTCCACCCGTTCAGGGTCGTGCCAGGCGTCATCGAAATCCTGGGACGATACTCCGTGCTTCCTGGTAATGTGGTCCTCCTGCCACCTGATCCAGATGATCTCCACACCTATACCCGTTATCAGATGTGATAACTTCGATCAAGCCCGCTCGGCATCGCCAGCACTGCACCCACGGGCGTGCAGATGAAGCGCGTCCGGCACGCGCCGCACCGGCGCTCGGCGCCCCGCTTGGCGTCCAACCAGCGATCGCACAGCGGACACTTCACCTGACAATCTTTCAGATGGCCGAACAGGGAGTATGCCGGGTACAGAAGCGCCGCGAGGAAGCAAGAGAGCGCCAGCATCCAACCGATCGCGGGAATCCAACACAAGGCCACGGCGATGAGCGTCATCTGCGGAATGACGAAGAGACTTTCGAGAATCGCAGTCATGATCGCCCATAGGACGCCCCGCGATCGACTCTCGACGATCACGGGCCGGCACCATCGGACGATGCCGCGCAGGCGTTCGAGCGCGTCATCGCCGTATAGAAACGACGGCACGGTGCGGAGCGTGACCCAGACGATCGCCACCGCCAATGCCCAGTGCCACACATACGCCACGACGATCACGCCGACACACGTGAGCAGAGAGGCCGTGACAGCGATTCTGGTGTTGCGCTGCTCGATAGCTGGAATGACTTCATCTACACGCACGGCGGCCTTCGCTCGTCCGTTTCAGATAGACAATCGCGATGACAGCCGTTGACGATTGAGGGAACGGTGCGGAATCCGCGGACGGTAGATTTGTCGAACCGGGTTACCTGCTCGGTCCGTACAGCCGTGCCGCGTCTCGATGCAGCTGCGCCACCTCGTCCCGCAGGCTCTTCGGCTTGAGCACCTTGATCCACGGACCGAACCCGAGGATCCAGTTGCGCAGCTCCTCCGTGCCACGCACGGTCATCGACAGGACCGCGGTCCCGTCACGACGATCCTCGAATCCCTGGCTGCGATGGAGCCGCCGCGCCTTGAGATAAGCGACCGTCTCCGGATTCAAAATGTGTAGCTCCACGTTGGTAACCGTACCGTCCATGATGCCGAAGGTGCCGTCGGTGTACTCCTCCGGTGAGTAGCGGTCCGGGTACTCGAACTTCTCGCTGAGCTTCTCCGCCGAACGGATGCGCTCCACCGCGAGCGTGAGCACTTTGCGCGACGGCTGGCTGCGGCCGATGAGATAGAGCCCGCCCCGGTACATCGCCAACGTGTACGGATCTAACTCGTGCACCTTGCCTTCACCCAGGAGCCCGCCGTAGTCGATGCGCAGCCGGTGCTGGTACACCAGGCACTGCACTATCACATCCAGCGTGTCGTCGAAGGCACGGTAGTCCTTCACCGTGAACGGCAGCGAATAGAACTTCTTCGCGAAGTCAGCGAGCCGCAGGCGCTGTGCCTCGGGAAGGGCGCGGTACAGCCGCTCCCATAACCCTTCCACCCCTTCCTTCACCACGGTGCCGTCCAGGAACTGGAACACTGAGAGCGCGAAGTACAGGAAGGCGAGTTCGTACGCAGTGGACTCCTGCGCAGCAGCGCGGGGTGCCAGTTGCAGAAGGCGACGGTCGCCACGCCGCACCACCTCGAGGAGGGGTTTCCCGGTTGCGTCGGTGAGTTCTCGGCGGCACACCGCCAGATACCGCAACAGCGTACGCTCCGATATCCCGATCTCGTCCTGAATCGCTTCGAGAGTCCACCCGCGCGGGCGCGAGGACAACTCGTGCACAATCCGGGCGAGGCGTGTTGCGGCTCCGTAGGTAGGTGTTCGGCGCTGTTTGCCCATGGCAGCTCCCTGTCAACCGTTGTCAGTCCCCGCTGATTATAGATGCACTGGTCAGTTCGAGACAAGGCTCGGCTGGTCATGGTCCCGCCGCTTCCCCGAACCGGTGGTGGGCATTCGTCAACCCTCAGCAGAAGGAGGCGCAAATTGGTGACGCAGACTACAACCCTGGCTAATGTGGAGCAGATCCCGCGCGGTGAGGAGCTCCCGCCGCTGATCGGGGCCGCGGCCCAGCTGGCCCGGGCACGGCAACGACCCTGTCTGCTGTTTATCGTGCCCGAGATCCGTCGCGACTGCGTCCCGGCGGTCCGGGATGCGATCAAAGACACCGCCCACAAGGAGGTGGACCTCGTCGTACACAGCAATGGCGGCGATATCCACGCCGCCTACATCGTGGCGCGGCAGATCAAGCGCCGGTGTGAGCGCGTAACCGTGTTCGTGCCGCTGCGAGCTGGGAGCGCGGCAACGCTCCTGTGCCTGATCGGTGATGAACTGGTCCTCGGCAGCCTCGGTGAGCTGGGACCACTGGATGGACAGTATCAGCCACCCCAATTGACCGATGCATCGGCAGACACCTCAAGCCTGATCCCGTTCCGAGCGCTGGAGCAACTGAACAGGAGTGTCGCGATGATGTTCGATACGCTCGTCGAGCGATTTGTCGGTGTGGTCCATCTGAAAGCATCGGAGGCGTGCGCTCAGGCGTCGCAGCTGACGAGCGCCGTCTTTGCGCCGCTGTACACCCAGATCCATCCACGAGTGCTGGCGGAAAATGCGCGCGGGCTAGAGCTGGGCATGGCACATGCCGATCGCCTGCTCCGCCGATATCGCCCAACGCTTGCGGAAGCGGGCCGTGGCGAATTGATCAACACGCTGGTTAACGGATATCCGTGCCACTGTTTCCCACTCGATTATGAGGAGCTGGAGGAGCTGAGCTTACCGGTGCGGCCACCGACTCCGAACGAGGAAGTGGCATTGGAGGCGATTGCGGTGGCGCTTTCGGAGGGCAAGTCGGAAGCGGAGAGGATGATCAGGGTGGTTGGTGCGGAGGGATGAGCTGACAAGGGCAGCTGCAAAGCTGATGTGTCGAACGCGGCGAGACGGTCCTCGACGGTCGAGGAGGATTTATGATCTGCTCGCATCACCCCACCGCTCGCTTAACAGCGCCGACGAGGTGGTCGGCGAGGCGCGTCGGCTCCGGTAGCCGATACCGGGTCGCGCAGGCAAGGGCGATCCGCTGTGCGCCGGGCAGGTCGATCAGATGACCGACACTGACGAAGACCGGCTTGATACCGTCTTGCGTGCGCAGCACGCTGCCGATCACCGCGCCGTCGTCGAGCAACGGCGTGACCGAGCCGCGCCGTGATCCCGGCTCGCGATGCGTGCCTATGAGCCGGCTCTTGGCGCATCCGATTGCCGGTCGGTTGAGGATGACGCCGACGTGGCAGGCAATGCCGAAGCGCCGCGGATGGGCAAGGCCGTGACCGTCATAGATGAGCACATCCGGCAGCGTGCGCAGCTGGCGCAGCGCGGCCAGCACCGCCGGACCCTCCCGGAACGAGAGCAACCACGGCACGTACGGGAACGTCACCGGCCGCACGGCCACGTGCTGCTCGATGACCGTCCGCTCGCGCAGGTCCCACACCACGGCTGCCGCCAGACAACGCCGATCGTCACGCGAGAACGCCGCGTCGAGTCCGGCGACGAGGCGCGGCGCGCCAGCGAGCGGCACCTGCCGCACCAGCGGCGCCAACCGTCGCTGGATGGCGCTCGCCTGAGTTGGAGTGACCGACCAACGGTGCGGCGCACGTGCAACGTCCATCGCCGTCTCCGCTACGGCGACCTCGCCGGCAGCTGTTTGAAGCGGCGGGCGTCATCCCACATGGACGTTTTGTTGAAGCGCACCCAGGAGTGCTCGAGCCGCGCACCATCCGCAACAGCCCATATGGATCGCTTGCGGCTCATCCCCGAGACCCCTTAGCCCGAATGGTGAATGGATGCACGTGTCCGCCAACGCCATTCGGTTCCGAGCGAAAAGTCGCGCCAGATGCATTTCCGCTTGGCAAGACGGCCTGGAGGCTGTAAACGTGGGGTGAATAAACCCGGTAAAGGGGGTAGCCGTGCAGCTCGAACGGATTCTTCAAGAGGCAGTGGAGCTGGGAATCTCGGATGTGTTGCTGAAAGACGGCAACCCGCCGCTGTTCCGGGTTCGCGGTGAGTTTGTGCCGATGGAGGATGCGGAGCCGCTCACACAACAGGAGCTGCAAGCGGCACTGACGCGGTTCCTCGTTGACGATGCGCAACGCATGCGCTTCCTGACGGAACGCTGCGCTGACCTTGCCTTTGGGGAACCCGACCTCGGCCGGTTCCGGATCAACGCCTACCGCCAGCGTGGAAAAGTCGCGATCGCCGTGCGGGTGATTCCCGCCACCATCCCCGAATTCAGCGGCCTGAATCTACCGCCGATCGTCGAGCGGCTCGCCAGTGAACGGCGTGGGATGATTCTGGTCACCGGACCCACCGGGAGCGGAAAGACCACGACGCTCGCAGCCATCATCGGGCACATCAATCGGGAGAGCGCGCGTCACATCATCACTATCGAGGACCCGATCGAGTACGTGCACCAAGACGAACGCGCGGTGATCTGTCAGCGCGAGATCGGTGCGGACGTGGACAGCTTTGCGGCGGCGCTGCGCGTAGCGCTGCGGCAGATTCCCGACGTCATCATGCTCGGGGAGATGCGCGACCCCGAGACGATCGAGACGGCGCTGCAAGCCGCGGAGACCGGCCATCTGGTGCTGAGCACGCTGCACACCATCGACGTGCCCGAAACGATCAGCCGCATCGTGAGCAGTTTTCCGGAGTACAAGCGTGATCAGGTCCGTGTCGTCCTCGCGAATGTCATCAAGGGTGTGGTTTGCCAGCGCTTGGTGCCGACCGCCAGCGGGACTGGGATGGTGCCGGCGGTGGAAGTGATGGTCAGCAGCGCCAGGGTCCGCGAATACATCGAGGCCGATCGCATCCGCGATCTCCACCAGGTGATCGAGCAGGGGCAGGCGTACGGCATGCAGACCTTTGATCAGTCGCTCCTGAGCCTCCTGCAAGCCAATCTCATCGCTTACGAAGAAGCCTTGCAGCATTGCAGCAGCCCAACAGACTTAGAGCGCGCTGCCAGCGGCCTCGACACGGCAAAGTTTGGAACGCTTAGCAGCTTGGACGAACAGCGCTAGCAGCGGTTCCGGATAAAGATCAATGCCGGTAGGTTGAGGCAGTGGCGTCGGCGGGCGTCCTCCGACGGCTGCTGAGCCGGCGCGGCCTCCTCAGGGCGGGCAGTTCTATGTTGTTGCAGAGGGACACATCCCCCGCTCACCCTGGGCTACTAGATCCTAGAATCGTCGCGTGGCGCGAAGATCTGTTGTAACTGTCGGGACCCTCGCCCGCGCGTTTTTTCAGCCCGGGAGAGGGCAGAATCTTTGAGTCGACAGTTGGGTTGCGGGCGAAACCCGCGCTGAAGAGGCGCCGTCTTTTTCAGGCGCCGTCTCAAAGGGTGCGCTCTTGGCAGTCTCTCGCTTAACTTACATACGAGCCTAGACGAAAGGATAATGTCATGGCAATCGACTTCAGCTTTCCTCCAGAGATCGACGCGCTGCGCTTGAAGGTGCGCGACTTCATCGCGCAGGTCGTGCGGCCTGCCGAGGCGCGCATCGCCGAGCGGGAGGGCGACCGCCGTTTCCTCATCCAGTCGATCATCGAGATGCGCGTGGCGGCCCACGACTGGGGCCTGTGGCTGCCGCACATGCCGAAGGACTACGGCGGCATGGGGCTCGGGCACGTCGCCATGGCGGCTGTGTCGGCGGAGGCCGCCAAATCCGCCTTCGGGCCGTACGCGCTCAACGCGCAGGCGCCCGACGAAGGCAACATGCACACGCTGCTGCACTGGGCCAACGAGGCGCAGAAGGGGAAATACCTGCGGCCGCTATGCGATGGCTATGCCCGCTCCTGCTTCGCCATGACGGAGCCCGAGGTCGCCGGCTCTGACCCGACTCTGATCCAGACACGCGCGGTCCTCGAAGGGGACGACTGGATCATCAACGGCCACAAGTGGTTCATTTCCGGCGCCAGCGGCGCCAAGTTCGCCATCCTCATCGCGCGCACGGAAGACAACCCTGAGATCCCGCAGGCGGCGAACACGGCCTTCCTCGTCGACTTGCCGGCGAAAGGATGGAACGTCGTGCGGGACGTCCTGACCATGGCCGGCCACCACAACCACGCGGAGATCCGTATCGAGAACCTGCGCGTGCCGAGGGAAAACATGCTCGGCAAGCGGGGGCAGGGGCACCTGCTCGGGCAGGCGAGGCTGGGGCCGGCGCGCTTAGCGCACTGCATGCGCTGGATCGGTCAGGCTGAGGTGGCGCTCGACATGATGGTGGACCGAGCGCTCAACCGTTTCGCCCACGGCTCGCTGCTCGCCGACAAGCAGGGCATCCAGTGGATGATCGCCGACTCGGCCATCGAGCTGTACCAGTGCAAGCTCATGGTGCTGCACGCCGCCTACAAGGTCGACTGCGGCGAAGATTTTCGCAGCGAGGTGTCGATGGCGAAGCACTTCGTCGCCAACTCGCTCAACCGCATCGTCGACCGCGCCATGCAGGTGCACGGGGCGCTCGGCTACTCGCTCGACACGCCGCTTGCGATGATGGCGCAGCACGCGCGCTGGGCACGCTTCGCCGACGGGGCCGACGAGGTGCACCAATGGCGTATCGCCCAACGCACCATCGACGCCTACAAGCGCGACAAGTCGACGCGCGCGGCGACGGGGAATCTGCCGCTGTGAGTTACCCTCTCAAGGGCTGACCCCGAATGTGGCGTGTTTCTCTTTCTTCGCTTCTTCAATGGACCGGTAACGGAATACCCCGGGGCGAGCGGAGCGAGACCTTCCCAGTTCACCGAGCCGCTTCATCCGTTCGAGAATGACCGGGTCGCCTGGAGTCGTCCACAGCGCCCGGCGCGCTTCTTCAAAGGTTCGAAACTTCTGCACCGGCATTTCACTCATCCTCGATGTGAAACTTGGCTTTCAAATCGAGCGCGTCGGCGCGATCGATCGGCCGGATCGTGTCACGCTTCATACGGTACAGCATTCGGGGTGTGGCAACCTTGACGCGAACGTCACCCACGGCGAGCGTTTCGCTTTCGATGTCGTCGAATCGAAACGCTTCACCAATTCGTGACACAAGGTCGATACAGAACCCATCCGGTGTCCCATAGCGAACGACGGCGTACTCACCTGCCAGATCTTCGGCGCGAATCTCCTCGATAGCAGGGTCTTGCCAGATGCGATGGAGCGCTTGGCGGAGGCGGCGTACGTTTTCAGGAGTCGGGGACACAAAGAGGTCGATATCTTCGGTGAAGCGGGGGATGCCATGCAGATTCACCGCCTGACCGCCGAAGAGAACGTAGTCGACGTTCTCACCGTTGAGAGCCTGAACGATCTCCTTCAGCCGCTCGAAGGCATTCATGCGTACCTTCTTCTAGTCCTGAATCGGTACGAAGCCAAACCGAGGCGTAACGGCAGCGAGGTGTCCATGGCCCACCCCTCTTCTTCTCCCCTTGCCAAGGGGAGACACAGAGGGGTTGCCAACATGCTGAACCGGGTCGTCGACCGCGCCGTTCAGGTCCACTGGGCGCTCGGCTACTCGCTGGACACGCCCAGCACTTGGTCGATCGCATCCTCGAAGCGCATCTGTAGAAAGTCCAGGTGGTCCGAGACGAGCGAGAAGTACTTCCCCGCGACAGCGGGGTCGGGATCAACCAGCAGATACCTATTCGGGCGCCTGCCTTGATGGCGTATTCTCGTCGACCGCAGCCGAAGTCCCGACCGCAGAAGTGCCCGAGCGTGCACATCCTCGTCGGCGGCGCGTATGCGCCAGGATCATACGCATGGGCTTGAGCGTGCGCTCGAACGGATTCAGAACCAATCCGAGCGTCTCCAGCGTGACCGTACCCAGCAGCGCTTCATCGTTGCGTTCACCGAGCACGATTGGGCTCGATGCCTCGACGCCGCCATACGAGAAGCGGCACTCCGACACGCCGCGGCGGATGGTGGTGCCGTCCGCAAGCGAAAACTTGAGAGTGCGCTGCCGCTTGAGCTTAAGCGCGCGCCAAACACGCTGCGGTAATACCGAATACACGGCGCCGCTGTCGACCAGGAACTCAACCGCCTGGCTTGACCCGCCATCGCGGCTGACTTCCATTTCGACACGAACGAGCCCCATACACACCCTTACTGCCACCACTCAGGCAACGGAGCAAGCGCGCCGCGCTCAGCAGCAAAGTGTGGATGGCCTACCCCTCTTCTTCTCCCCTTGCCAAGGGGAGACACAGAGGGGTCGCCAACTGGCTCAATTGCATCGTCGACCGCGCCATCCGGGTGCGCGGCCCGGCCCGGCGAGCAGCCCGACTGTTGACCTAGTCTCTTGACCAGGTTAAGGTGGGGCTATGAAGAGCATGCTGGTTTCCGATTTCAAGGCAAAGTGCATTGCTGTGCTCAAGGAAGTCCAACGGTCGGGAGAGCCGGTGCTGGTGACGTTGCGTGGTCGGCCGATGGCACGCGTTGAACCATTCGCCGACGCCGAGAAGCGTAAAGAGCTGGGGGCCCTGAAGGGCAGCATGCGCATCCGACGCGATCTCGTACGCAGCGACACCACTGCAGACTGGGAGATGCTGAAGTGAAGCTGTTGCTGGACACGCACGTGTGGATCTGGTCGCAGGAAGATCCGGGTCGACTCGGCCCGCAGACGAAGCGCCTCCTGGTCGCTGCGGAGCATGAGAATCATGTGTGCACGATTTCCACGTTGGAGTTGGCGCGCTTGGCGGCGACCGGCGCCGTGAGCGTGTCGATCGCGTTGCGCGAGTGGGTCGAGCGCGCGCTGCGCGCGATTCAGGCTCGAACGGTGCCGGTCTCCCATGAGATCGCGCTGGAAGCCTACGCGCTACCCGAGCCGTTCCACAAGGATCCCGCCGACCGCCTCCTGGTCGCGGCGTCCCGCTGTCACCAGCTGACCGTGCTGACGGCGGACGAGCGGATTCTCACCTACCATGGCGTCCGCAGCCGGGACGCGCGGAGGTAAGCGCCAAGAGCGAGAGACATTCGCGGGGCAGGGGGGGCACGATCAATCCACCCACCCTCGCCCCCGGATTGCCTTCGGACTCGTTTCGCACTATTCGAGAGCAACTCTGGTGTCTCGTGGAGGCGCGATGATTAGTAAAGATATCCTTGAGAAGCTACTCCCATCCGCATTTGGCGAAACGAACCTGCCGTTGCCCGGCAAGGGCTCCGGTAAAGTCCGCGATTGGTACGACCTGCCGGACGGCAACCGTCTGCTGGTCACCACCGACCGGCTCTCGGCATTTGACCGCATCCTGGCGCGCGTCCCGTACAAGGGCCAGGCGGTCAATCAACTCACGAACTGGTGGTTCGACCAGACCGCCGACATCATCGCCAACCACAAGGTCTCTGTCCCGGATCCGAATGCGGTCGTCGCGACGGTGGCTGAACCATTCCTGGTCGAGGTCGTCGTCCGGGGCTACATCACCGGCGTGACGTCCACGGCGCTGTGGTACCGCTACGAGCTGGGGGAACGCGACATCTACGGCTATCACTTTCCGGAGGGCCTGAAGAAGAATTCCCCGCTGCCCGAGCCGATCCTTACCCCCACGACCAAAGGCGTCGGCGGATCGCACGACGAGCGCCTGACCTGCGCCGAGGTGGCTGAGAAGGGCCTCCTCGACAAGCGCACCTGGGACCAGCTGCAAGCCGCTGCGCTGGCGGTTTTCGCACGCGGCCAGGAACTTGCTACCAAGGCCGGGTTAATCCTGGTGGATACCAAGTACGAGTTCGGGCGAGCCACGGATGGCAGCGTCTTGCTGATTGACGAGGTTCACACGCCGGATTCGTCACGATTCTGGAAGGCAGATACGTATCCCGCTCGCTTCGCCGCCGGCGAGGAGCCGGAGAACTTCGATAAGGAATTTGTCCGTCTGGCCTATGCAGAGAAGGGTTACCGGGGCGACGGCGAAATCCCGCAGGTGCCCGCCGACCTTTGGGTGGCTGCCAGTGAACGCTACATCAAGATCTATGAGATGCTGGCCGGGAACACTCTCGAAGCCGGCAGTTATCCGGTCGAGCCGCGCCTGGTAGAGAACCTGCGCAAGGCCAAAATCCTAAAATGACCAATCGCCTCGATACAGGGCGTACAAAGTACAGGGCGAACGTCAGATAGTCTCGACAGTGAGGACGAAAACTCTGCAAGGCAACTATTCGTCCGGCCAGCGGGCGTAGGGCGCTGCCCCGCGCGCACTACCGGCGAGGCCGAAAGTGGAGGACGGACATGATAAGAACCAGACTTTGTGAGCTGTTGGGAATCAAGCACCCGATCATCCAAGCAGGAATGGGTCCCTTCGGCACCAATAAGCTATGCATAGCGGTTGCCAACTCTGGGGCAGTGGGGCTGATCAGCTCAAGCGCGCTGGAAACCGCGAGCGCACCCGGGGAAGGCTACGACCAGTTCAGGAGAACCTTCGAGCCCGGCATGGAGGGTAGCTGCCCAGCCGAGACACTCAAGAACATTTTTCGCCACACCTTGGAGCGCACGGAAAAGTCAAAAGGGATTTTCGGACTGAACGCCTTGGTTTCCGCGGAGATCCTGGAGGGCGCGAGAGACGTGATCAAGGCGACGCTCGAGGTCAGGGAAGAAGACCCGAGAATGAGAGACAGGTTGAAGGTCATCGTCACATCAGCTGGGAATCCCACGCCTTGGGCCGATTTGATCAAGCCATCTGGCGTCAAGTGGTTTCACGTGGTGCCTTCGGTCAAAGCGGCGAAAAAGGCGGTGGAAGCGGGATGCGACGGGATCATCGCATCGGGTCACGAAGGCGGTTTCCATACGGCCTGGGAGCCGGTGCACTCGATGATACTGCTCCCGGCAGTCGCCGAGACTTTTCCTGACCTGCCTGTCCTCGGTGCTGGCGGATTCTGCGATGGCAAGACCCTGGCCGCGGCTCTGGCGCTGGGAGCAGACGGCGTGCAAATGGGCACCCGGTTCCTGTGTACTCTGGAGTCGGACTTCGTGGGGCTGTGGAAGAACAGGATCCTGAAAGCCGGGGATCGGGGCACGTTGGTGGCGCGGGGGCTGGTCGGGCCCGCCCGGTATGTCAAGTCTCCCTTCGCCATCGAGGTTGCGGAGATGACCGCGACACATTCACCGGGGGTATTCACCGGCCGCCCGGATGACATGTTTACGGTCCCGCTGGAACTGCTGCTCAAGGAGCGCGACGGCTTCATAGCTTCATACGCTGAGAACCCGGATGAGAACAAAGCGCTGACCGCCGGGGGAGAATGCGCGCAAAGAATCACGGACATGCCGCGGGTGGAGGACTTGATCGGCAGGATCGTCAGGGAGGCGGAGGATATCCTCAATACTCTGCCATCAAAGGTTACGACTTGACGCTCGTCAGAACGGGTGCCCAGGTAGATACTCGACGCCGGCCTGGGCTTGGCACATCGACCTTCAACGCGACTTTCGTGAAGAGTTGGTAACCCATGTCAGGTCTCCTTCGCCGGGTACAAAACGTGGCTATAGCCATCCACCATGGGGTTCCGATCGTGACCAAGGACCGACTGCTCCGGCCGTTGCACATCGTCAAGATGATCTGGTGATTGCAAGCGCGGGTAGCCACAGGCAATCCGGGGCAGCCCCGGGAGTTGACTTCGGACCTTCAGAAGCCGCCGAACAGCGAAGAATCTTAGCCCCGGTCAGCGGCCACGTCGCACCGCATGCGGCGCGCGGCGCTCTCGGTGGGCGCTGAGCAACTTCTCGGTGCCTGCAGCGTTGAAGTGATCAGAGAACCCGACGTGCGCAGCACGTTTGCAGGTCTGCCGCTTTCGCCTGATCTGCCTGAGCCCGGACCCGGAGTGTTCGATGTTCAAGGAATTCGTGACGCTTGTAGCGGTCATGACGCTGGTCGGCTTCATCCCTCCCGTAACGGCCAGAACGGACGCCGCCACAGACCTTAGTCCGGCCGAGGCAGCCGCGAGCAGGACGCCGCCGCGCCTGAGCTTCGTCCAGGGAGAGGTTTCGTTCTGGCGGCCCGGTGCCGATGACTGGGCAGCGGCGCGTATCAACACTGCCCTGGAGGCGGGTGATGCCCTGTACACCGGAGCTGGCGCCAACCTCGAGGTGCAGGTCGGCCCAATGGCATTCTTGCGTGCCGCTGAACGCACAGAGGTTGGTTTGGAGGATCTAGAGCCAGACTTCGTGCAAATGAAGGTGACGTCCGGGCATGCTGCGCTTGACCTGCGGAGGTTGGATGCCGGGCAGACGCTCGAGTTGGACACGCCCAATGCGGCCATCAGCATCGACCGCTCCGGATACTACCGCATTGACGTCACCGCGGATTCGACCGCGCTCATCTCCCGGCGCGGCGGTCATGCGACGGTGACACCTGCGGGCGGCGCCTGTGTTGATGTGGCAGGAAATGAAGAGACCGTCATTCAGGGTACTGAAGCGCCGCAAGTCTCGACTTACCAAGCGCCCAAGCTCGATGATTGGGACTGGTGGAACTACAACCGCACCGATTCTCTGCTCGCTTCAGGAAGCGGCAGCTACCTGCCGCCGGACATGTACGGTTCGCAAGAGTTGAGTCGGTACGGGACATGGCAGTACGCGGATCCCTACGGCCAGGTCTGGGTACCCAGTGACGTCGGGCCGACATGGGCACCGTATAGCGACGGAGAGTGGATGTGGGATCCCTATTACAACTGGACGTGGGTTGATAATGCCCCCTGGGGTTGGGCACCGTACCATTACGGGCGGTGGGTTTACTGGAACAACTGCTGGGCATGGGCGCCCGGGCCGGTCATCGCCAGTCCCGTGTGGGAGCCGGCGCTCGTCGGTTTCCTCGGCCTCCCCGGCTTCGGCATCGGTGTAGGTTTTGGAACGCCGATCGGTTGGGTGCCGCTGGGCTGGGGTGAGCCACTATGGCCCTGGTGGGGCGGGGTCGGATTCATCGGCGCGCCCTGTTGGCATGGTTGGTTTGGTCCTCACTTTTCCCATCACAGGTATTTCGACAACATCCACACGCCGAATGGTGTAGTCGCAGTGACGCATGACCGGTTCGGCAATGGAGCGGTGGAACGAGCGCGAATAGCCGACGTCCTGCGCTCGGTCGGTGCGCGGGGCTTTCAGCCGATCCATGGAGTCTTGCCCGTCAGGGCGGGACCGCAGAGCCTGGTGGCGGCAGCGGGTCGTGGGATCAGACCGCCCGATAGGGTGATGGACCGGCGTGTGGTAGCTACGCGCGCGCCCCGCATGCCGGCGGTCACACACGATCCGGCCGCGATGCGGCTGGCATCGGCAATGAATCCTGCACCGTTGGTGGTACCCGCCGTGCAGCGCTGGATGGCGGCGACTGCCCCGAGCAGTCTGCGGCAGTCCCGACAGGCGCCTACGACGTTCCAGTCGGGAAAGGCGCGCCAGCTTGTGGCGCCGCCAAATGGAGACGCCAGGGGACAGCGGTCGATGAGTTCACCGTCTAGGTTCACACTGCCGCCGGTGCCACACAGTGGACTGGCAGCGCGCCAAGGGTTTCCGCAACAGCAAGGTAACCGGCGAGGGGGTTTTGCGTTCGCATCCCGATTGGGGCCGCAGTCGGGACGCCCGGCCGGTCCGGTTGGAACATTCTCGGTGGTCCGTCTGCCGGGACAAGCCGAGCAGCCGCGAGTGGCCCAGCCACGAGTGGTGCAGCCACAGATAGCCTCGCCGCGATTTTCGGCACCAGCCATGAGCGCTACGCACTTCGAAGCGCCGCGGGCACCCGTCTTCAGGGCGCCGTCAGGGTTCGGCGGCGGGCGCCTTGGCGGCGGACACTTCGGCGGCGGCCGCGTGGCCGCCGGCGGCTTCGCCCGCCGCTGACACACACCCCGGCCGCTTTGTGGCTGAGCCACTTGTCTGAAAAGCCCTCTTGCAATCTGCGCCTGCTCCGCGTTATGGCGGAGCCAAAGGTTTGGACGTACGGGAAATGAGTGAAGCGCTACGGCAGTTTGCAGCGGTCGCAGCGCGTCCTGATGCCGGCATCGACGTGGCCGAGGCGGCGTTGCTGATCGCGTGGGAGGAGTATCCGGATCTCGACGTGGGCGCCTACTTGCGGCGCCTGGAGGCGCTGGCGGCGGCGGCGCGACCGCGTGTGCATCCTGAGTCACCGGCGGCGGAGCAAATCGCTCAACTCAATCAGTTCCTGTTCGTCGAGCGCGGCTTCACCGGCAACAGCGACAACTACTACGATCCGCGCAACAGTTATCTGAACCAGGTGCTGGATCGGCGCACCGGCATCCCGATCTCGCTCTCCCTGGTGTACAGCGAAGTGGCGCGGCGGCTCGGGCTGCCGGTGTACGGGGTGAGCTTCCCGGGCCATTTCCTGGTGAAGTACGTCGGCACGCCGGCGATCATCATCGATCCGTTCTTCGCTCGGGTGATCACGCAGCGGGAGTGCGCGCAGCGGCTGCACGGCATCTACGGCTCGAAGGTCCGCTTCGATCCGCGCTTGCTGCACCCTGCTGGCCCACGCGAAATCCTGGTCCGTATGCTGAGCAACTTGAAACAGATCCACGTCGACACGGCCGACTTCGACCGCGCTTTGGCGTGTGTCGACCGGATTCTGCTCCTACAGCCGGACGAACCGCGCGAACTGCGCGACCGCGGCATCCTGTACCAGCGTCTCGAGTGCTACGCGGCAGCGCTGCGTGACTTCGAGCGCTATCTGCGCCTGGCGCCCGACGACAAAGCGGCGGAACTCATCCGCGATGGCCTGCCCGATCTCCGACGTCAGGCCGCGACGCTGCAGTGAGAAGAACGCTCGGTGAGAGTGTAACCACGTAGAGTGACAAATGAAATGACCCCGTTGGGCATGTCATTCCCCTATCGTAACCTGGGCCGGAAGAGGTTGTCGATAGACGGGAACGCACCCTTCGAGACGGTCCCGAAAGAAGGGACCTCCTCAGGGTGAGCGGAAATTGTCTTTCGATAACAATAACAGGACCGCTCGCCCTGAGGAGCCGCCTTTTTCTGGCGGCGTCTCGAAGGGCGCCCGCTGGAGAAGATCGACAGTCCCGGAGGCGGAGGCGAGATCTTGGATACGCACGCCGTAGTTTATGAACAGGAACGCTCAGCTGGCAGCTTGGTGAAGGCACAGCACGCTGCGCCGCTACAGGTCAGAGCTGCCCTCTGCGAGCTGACGGATGATGGCTGAGAGCTGCATCGAGGTTGTCGCCGGCGTGATCGTCCGCGATGGCTGCGTGCTGGTCTGCCAACGCCCGCCAGGGGGACATCATCCGGGCAAATGGGAGTTTCCCGGCGGCAAAGTGGAACCAAGCGAAAGCCTCGAGCGAGCCCTGCGCCGTGAACTGCACGAGGAGCTCAACATCGACGTCAAGGCAGGCCCTGTGCTCTGGCGCACTGAGCACCAGTATCCCGGACGCGAACGCTTCGCCCTGACGTTCCTTCTCGTCTCCGAGTACGAAGGGGTACCCGCCAACGGGGCGTTTACAGTCGTGCGCTGGGTGCCCATCGGCACACTGAGCCAGTACGATTTCCTCGAAGGCGACCGTGAGTTTGTCGAACAGGTGGAGAGGGGGACGATCCAGCTACGCCCGGGACTCGAGTTCCGGCCTCAATGAAAGAAAGCCGTGGGCTTCAGCCCTCGGCGGTGCGGCGCCTGCTCACTCGCTTGACTGTTCCGTCAGGGCTCGCGTGCGCCGGTCCGGCGGGGTGAGACCACGTTCCATGGCAGCCACGATCTCACGTGCGGCGGCGACCGGATCCGCTGCCTCGCGGATGGGCTGGCCCACAACCAGGTAGTCGGCACCGGCACGGATCGCCGCCTCCGGTGTCGTGACGCGCTTCTGATCCTCCCAGCTCTTGCCACGCAACCGTACACCTGGCGTGACGATGAGAAAACCGCGGCCGCATTCCTTGCGAATCGGCGTGATTTCCTGCGGTGAGGCGACCGCGCCGTCCATTCCCGCCTCCTTCGCCAGCCGCGCCAGACGCACGACCTGGTTCTCGATGCCGCTCACCACGCCGACGCGCTTGAGATCCTCGCGGTTCAGGCTGGTCAGCACGGTCACGGCAAGCACCTTCGGCCGCCGCAGCCCTTGCAGGCGACACACCTTTGTGACCTCGGCGATGCTGCGCCGCATCATCTCGAGGCTGCCCGAGGCATGCACGTCGAACATGCGCACGCCCATCCGCGTTGCCTCGGCGGCCGCCTTCGCCACGGTGCGTGGGATGTCGTGGAATTTGAGATCGAGGAAGACCTCACCACCGCGGTCGCGGATCATCTGCACGATCTGCGGGCCGGCATGCAAAAAGAGCTGCTTGCCAACCTTGAACATCCCGACTTCACGGGTGAGAGCGTCGACATAGTCGATGGCTTCGGTGACCGAGCCGACGTCGAGCGCGAAAATCAGGCGCGCCCGCATGCCTCCCTGCCGGATTCCAAATGGCCAGTGCAAGCTCATTGTATCAACTCTGAGCGGACGAGGCTGGCGATGCGGTCAACCGCGTCGGCCAGCGATACGTCCTGTGCCGCCTTTTCCCCGCGGCGCTTGAACTCGACACAGTTGCGCTCCAGGCTCTTCGCACCGACGGTCACACGGAGGGGAACCCCAATCAGGTCGGCATCCTTGAATTTGATTCCGGCACGCTCCTCGCGATCGTCCAACAATACTTCTATCCCCGTCCCCCCCAACGCTGAATACAGCTGCTCCGCAGTCTGGCGCATGCGCACGTCGCTCCAGCTGACGGGCACGATATGAACGTGAAAGGGGGCCAACGGCAGCGGCCAGATGATACCCTGATCGTCGTGGTATTGTTCGACGGCCGCCGCGGCGGTGCGCGTAATGCCGATGCCGTAACACCCCATCTCGATCGGGCGCTCCTGGCCAGAAGCATCGAGGTAGGTCGCGCGCATGGCGGCGCTGTACTTGGTGCCGAGGTAGAAAATGTTGCCCACCTCGATGCCACGGTGCCCTTCGAAAGTGCCGCCCTCGCAGCGCGGGCACGGATCGCCAGCGCGTGCCAGGCGCAGGTCGGCGAACTCAACCTCAGGGAAGTCGCGCTCCTGATCGACGTCGACGAGGTGGTAGTCGGTCTCATTGGCACCGGTCACCGCGCCGGTGATGCCGCGCAAGGCCTCGTCGGCGATGCAGCGCAGGCGCAACCTGATGGGTCCGGCGAAGCCTACCGCGGCACCGGTAAGACGCTCCACCGCTTCCGCATCGGCCATGGCGACCCACTGCGCCCCGAGGAGGTTGCGCAGCTTGATCTCGCTCAGCTCGTGGTCACCGCGCACGAGGGCGGCGACCGTATCGCCGTTGCTGGTCGTGCAGAGCAGCGTCTTGATGAAGCGCTCCGGAGGCTCGGACAGAAAAGCGCCGACCTCCTCTACCGTCCGCTTGCCCGGTGTCCGCACCTTTTTGAGAAGGCCTCGCGCGACGCCGGGACGCGTGCCAGAGACGCCGGCCGCAGGCCCCGCAGGTGCGATCTCGGCCTTTTCGACGTTGGCGGCGTAGTCGCATTTCGTACAACTCACGACCGCGTCTTCGCCGGAATCCGCGAGCACCTGAAATTCGTGCGCGCGGCGGCCACCGATGGCGCCGGTGTCGGATTCGACCTGACGCGTGCTCAGGCCGCAGCGTTGAAAGATGCGGCGGTAGGTTTCGGCCATGTGCTGGTACTCGCGGTGGCAATCCTCGGCGTCGGTGTGGAACGAGTATGCGTCCTTCATGATGAACTCGCGTCCGCGCATTAGGCCGAAGCGCGGGCGCACCTCGTCCCGGAACTTCACCTGAATCTGGTACAAATTGATCGGCAGCTCGCGGTACGAGCGTACCTCGCGGCGGACGATGTCGGTGACCACCTCTTCGTGCGTGGGGCCGAAGCAGAAGTCACGCTGGTAGCGGTCCTTCATGCGCAGCAGCTCCTTGCCGTATTGCTCCCAGCGGCCGCTCTCTTGCCACAGTTCGGCGGGGCAGATCGCCGGCATGAGGATCTCCTGGGCTCCGGCGCGGTCCATCTCCTCGCGTACGATCTGCTCCACCTTGCGCACGACGCGCAGACCCAGCGGCAAGAAGTCGTAGATGCCGCGGGCGATTTGCCGGATCATGCCGGCGCGCACCATGAGCTTGTGGCTGACGACCTCAGCGTCGGCGGGATCCTGCTTCAACGTAGGAATCAGTGTTTGACTGTAGCGCACGGCAGCCCTTGATGGCGATCCGGCGCGACCTTAGTTGTGGAGCCAGATCACGTCAAGGGAGGACCGGCGCGCGGTTTGGATTCGGATCGGACCTTTGCTATAGAGAGCTCCCATAGCTCGTTCCCGGGCTACGGGTTAATTCTTATGGGCTCACGAGTCGTCGCGATGATTCCCGCGCGCTATGAGTCTACCCGTCTCCCCGGGAAACCGCTGGCGTTGATCCAAGGCAAACCCATGATTCAGCACGTCTATGAACGCACTCGTGCGGTGGATCTGGTGGACCGCGTGCTCGTGGCCACCGACGACGCGCGCATCGCCACGGCGGTGCGCGACTTCGGCGGTGAGGTGGTGATGACCAGTCCGCAGCATCAGTCAGGGACCGACCGCATCGCGGAAGCGGCGGGCGCGCTCGATGCCGACGTCATCGTGAACGTGCAGGGCGATCTGCCGTTTCTCGAACCCGGCATGGTCCGTGCCGCGGTGGAGCTGCTGCGTGAGGACACGGCACTGCCGATGGCGACGGTGAAGGCGCCGATTCGAGAGGCCCGGGAGATGGCGAATCCGAACGTGGTGAAGGTGGTGACCGACCGCGACGGCTACGCCCTCTATTTCTCACGCAGTCCGCTGCCCTACTGGCGGGATGTGGCCAACAACGGCGCCCTGGGGTACAAGCATATTGGCCTGTACGCCTATCGGCGTGACTTTCTGCTGCGGCTCGCGCGCTTGGCGCCGACACCGCTGGAGCAGGCTGAGAAGCTGGAGCAGTTACGCGCTCTGGAATGGGGTTTTCGCATCAAGGTGGCAGAGACCACCTGTGAAGGCATAGAAGTGGACACGCCGCAGGATCTGAAACGGGCCCGGGCGTTGGCGGCGGGCTAGCGAGGTGGAGGAGGATGGCGACGAGCGGCAAACGGACCAAGTTCATCTTCGTGACCGGCGGCGTGGTGTCGTCCTTGGGCAAAGGCCTGGCGTCGGCATCCATCGGCGCGTTGCTGGAGAGCCGCGGACTCAAGGTGACCATCTTCAAGATGGATCCATATATCAACGTCGATCCGGGGACGATGAGCCCATTTCAACACGGAGAGGTGTTCGTCACCGACGACGGGGTCGAGACCGACCTTGACCTGGGGCACTACGAGCGCTTCCTGTCCTCGCGCATGAGTCAGAAGAACAACTTTACCACCGGCCAAGTGTACGACCGCGTCATCGCCAACGAACGCCGCGGCGAGTACCTGGGCGGCACGGTGCAGGTGATCCCGCACATCACCGACGAGATCAAACGCCGCATCAACGAGGCCGCCGAAGGCTACGATGTCGCTATCGGTGAGGTTGGCGGAACTGTTGGTGACATCGAGAGCCTGCCGTTTTTGGAAGCCATCCGCCAGTTCCGCTGGGACCGCGGGCGCGAGAACGTTCTCTACGTCCACCTGACGTTGGTGCCCTACATCAGCGCCGCCGGCGAGGTGAAAACCAAGCCGACGCAACACAGCGTGAAGGAACTTACCGGCCTCGGCATCCAGCCCGATATCCTGCTGTGCCGCACCGAGCACCCGCTCGAACGTAACATTAAGGCGAAGATCGCCCACTTCTGCAACGTCGACGAAAACGCAGTGATCACCGCCAAGGACGTCGACTGTATTTACGAGGTGCCGTTGAACTTCCACGAGGAAGGCCTGGACGAGCGTCTGGTAGAGAAGCTCAACATGTGGACCGGCGCGCCCAACCTGAGCAAGTGGGTCAAGGTGGTGCAAACGCTGAAGCACCCGCGCGAACAGGTGCGTATCGCCATGGTGGGGAAATACGTCGAGTTGACCGACTCCTACAAGAGCTTGAACGAAGCCCTGGTCCACGGCGGCATCGCCAACGAGTGTAAGGTCGAGGTCGATCACGTCGATTCGGAAAAGATCGAGCACGACGGTCTGCCGTCCGCCGTCGAGCGGGCCGACGGCATTCTGGTGCCGATGGGCTTCGGCCCGCGCGGCACCGAGGGCAAGATCGCGGCGGTGCGTTACGCGCGCGAGGCGAAGATCCCGTTCCTCGGCATCTGCTTCGGCATGCAGATGGCCGTCATCGAGTTCGCGCGGCACGTGTGCGGCCTGGAGCGCGCCAACTCCAGCGAGGTAGACGAAAACACGCCGCATCCGGTGATCGACCTGATGACCGGCCAGCGCTCGGTGACCCGGAAAGGCGGCACCATGCGGCTGGGCGCCTATCCGTGCGTCTTGCGCGAGGACTCGCTGGCGTTCCGCGTCTACGGCAAGCGCAAGATCAGCGAGCGCCATCGCCATCGCTATGAGGTCAATAACGCCTACCGCGACATTCTCTCGAAGCACGGCCTGATCTTCAGCGGCCTGTCGCCCGACGAGCAGCTCGTCGAGATGATCGAGTTGGCAGATCATCCTTGGTTTCTCGCCAGCCAGTTTCACCCGGAGTTTAAGTCGCGACCGCTGGAGTGCCACCCGATGTTCAAGGGGTTCATCAAGGCGGCCCTGCAGCACAAGCTGGATTCGGAGCGCGCCCCGCTGCTCAGCGCGGTGTCGCGGTGAGATCCGTAAGTGCAGGTCAAGGTGCAAGCAGGCAAGGCGGGTCCTCTCTTTGCTGCCGGCGTGTTGGCGCGCAAGAACGGATGCCTTGCTGAGGACGGGCGATGCCGCTGACGCGGGAGGTGACCGTCGGGCCGTTGCGCATCGGTGGCGGCCGGCCGTTCGTCTTCATCGGCGGCCCGTGCGTCATTGAGAGCCGCGAACACGCCTTACGCCATGCCGCAGCGCTGCGCGCGATCACCGAGCGTGCCGGCGTTCCCTTCGTCTACAAATCGTCTTTCGATAAGGCGAACCGGACCTCGTTGCAGTCTTATCGCGGCCCGGGTGTGCATGCAGGCCTGGAAATCCTGGCGGCGGTGAAGCGCGAAATCGGCGTACCGGTGCTCACCGACGTGCACGAGCGTGAACAGATCCAGGCGACCGCTGAAGTCGTTGACGTGCTGCAGACCCCGGCGTTCCTCTGCCGGCAAACCGATTTCCTCTTGCACGTCGCGCAAGCGGGCAAACCAGTCAACGTCAAGAAAGGGCAGTTCCTGGCGCCGTGGGACGTGGGGCCGGTGCTGCAAAAGCTGGCAAGCACCGGCAACCACCAGCTGATGGTGACCGAGCGCGGCGCGTCGTTCGGTTACAACAACCTGGTGGCCGACATGCGTTCGCTGGCAGTCATGGCGCAATTCGGGTATCCGGTGGTGTACGATGCGGGACACAGTGTGCAGCTTCCGGGGGGGCAGGGGACATCTTCCGGCGGGCAACGGCAGTTCATTCGCGCGCTGGCGCGTGCAGCTGTTGCCGTCGGTGTTGACGGGGTGTTCCTCGAAGTGCACGAAAACCCGGAGCAAGCTTTGAGTGACGGGCCGAACTCATACCGGCTCGATGAGCTGGAACAAGTGCTGCGAGAGCTGAAACGTATCGATGCCCTTGTCAAGAAGCTCTAAGGCGGCTGTGACGAAACGCATTCGAAGCGGCCCTTCGAGCCGCCGTCAAAGAACGGCGGCTCCTCAGGGCGAGCGGAAGACGCAATTGAAAACGAAAGCCAAGACCCCTGTTGTTCCCGTGTCTAAGCGACTGCGCCGCGGGCGCGCGAGCGAAGCCATCCGCAATGCGCGGCGTGTGCTTTCGATCGAGGCGAGCGCCGTCGCCGCAGTTGCGGAGCGGCTGGACGAGCGCCTCGATCGCGCGCTCGACCTCCTCGCCGGCTCTGCCGGCAAGGTCGTGGTCACCGGCATGGGGAAGTCCGGTCTCATCTGCCGCAAGATCGCCGCTACCCTCACCAGCACCGGCACGCCGGCGCTCTTCCTGCACGCGGCCGAAGCGGCGCACGGTGACGCCGGGGTGTTCATGAAAGGCGACGCCGTGCTGGCGCTGTCGAGCAGCGGTGCGTCGGACGAGATCGTGCGGCTGCTGCCGCTGATCAAGCGCCTGGAGTTGCCGCTGATCGCGATGACGGGCGACCCCACGTCTGCGCTGGCGCAGGCGGCTGACGTCGTACTCGACGTGAGTGTGGCCGAGGAAGCCTGTCCGCTCGGCTTGGCGCCGACCGCGAGCACGACGGCGGCCTTGGCTCTCGGCGACGCTCTGGCGGTGGCGCTGCTGGAGCGCAAGGGGTTCGACGCGCAGGACTTCGCCGTGTTGCATCCGGCCGGAGCGCTCGGGCGCCGCTTTCTCCAGGTCGCCGACGTGATGCATCAAGGGGATGCCGTCCCGCTCGTGGGGCTGCGGACGACGTTCAACGATACCTTGCTCGAGATCACTACGAAGCGCCTCGGCGTCACCGGCGTGGTGGATGAGCAGGACGATCTCGCCGGTGTCATTACGGATGGTGATTTGCGCCGCGCCCTCGAGCGGATCGACGACATCCGGGCAGCGGTGGCCGCCGACATTATGACGCGGAACCCGAAGACGATCGCCGAGAGCGCCTTGGCGGCGCAGGCGGTGGCGGCGATGGAGCGTTACAGCATCACTTCGCTGTTCATCCTCGAGCACGGGTGCGGGAAGCCCGCCGGCATCATCCACTTGCATGATTTGTTGAAGGCGGGAGTGGTGTGAGGGAAAAGGGGAAAGCTGAAAGCGAAAAGTGAAAAGCCGGGGGAAATACGAAATCAGGCTTTTACCTCTCAGCTGTGAACTTTGGGCTGTTGCATGTCGTTCCGAGAGTTGTACAAAGTCTCATCGCGGGTGCGGCGGCTGATTCGGCGGCTGAAGAACGCGGCGGTTGCGGGTGTCGCGCAGCTCGCGCTGGCGCTGCTGGGCCTGGTGTCGCTGGACCGCGCCTTGCGGGTCGGCGACAAGACCGGCGCGCTGCTGTATCGGCTCCTGCGCGGGTCGCGGCGTTTGGCGCTGGAACACCTGCGGCTGGCGTTCGGAGACAGACTGAGCCCGGCGGCGTATGAGCACTTGGCCCGTGCCTCCTTCATCAATATTGCGCGCTCGTTTTGCGAGGTGGCGAAGATCGATGAGGTTCGTGCGCGGCGCGAGGCGTACTTCGAGGTGGAAGGCTGGGAGGAAGCGGAATGGGCGCTGGCGGGTGAAACCGGAGCCGTCGTCGTCACCGGACACATCGGGAATTGGGAACTGCTGGCCGCTTACTTCGCCTGGCGGGGCCTGAAGGTTGCCGCCATCGCGCGCCGTATCTACGTGCCGCAGTTGAACCAGCTGTTGGTGGGGTTCCGTAGCCGCCAGGGAATCGAGACCATCTTGCGCGAGAGCCCCAATTCGACGCGCCAGATTCTGCGCGCTCTGAAGAGCAAGGCGATCCTAGCCATGCTCATCGATCAGGACACGCACGCCCCTTCCATTTCCGTTCCGTTCTTCGGGCGCATGGCGCGCACGCCGGCGGCGGCGGCGGCGCTGGCCATCCGGCGCGAGCTGCCAGCCGTAGCCATGTTCATCCAGCGACGGCCGCAGGGTGGACATCGCATCACGATCGATCCGCCGTTCGTGATCGAGCGCAGCGGCGACCTGCAGGCGGATATCCGCAGCTTGACGCGCCGGTTCAATGAGGCCTTGGAGCGGCAAATCCGCCGCAACCCGGCGGAGTGGGTGTGGTGGCACCGCCGCTGGCGGCGGGCGCCGATCGCTCAGCTCGATCTCGATGGCACTTCTCCGTGCCCGACTGCGAAGGACGCCATTGTGAGAGACGGGACCTGAGGGCCCTGTTGGTAATTCCGGTGGCGTATCCAAGAACAGAAGGCTCTTTGTCCTTCAGGGAGAAAGCCAGTCCTGAGGCCCTCGACGTGGCTCGGGACAGGCGCCTTGTCCCTTTCAACGACCGGGTCGAGTACGCCGTCTTCCGCGCTGCCTTGCGGATGTTCGCCGCCCTGCCGTTGAGCGCGGCGTTGCGCGTCGGGGCGTGGCTGGGGGAGATTTTCTATTTGTTCGATCGGCGGGACCGGCGGATCGCGCTCTTCAACCTGAACATCGCGTTTCCCGAGAAGACGGTAACCGAGCACCGCCGCATCCTGCGCGCCAGTTGCCGCAATCTGGGGCGGGTAGCCGCCGAGTTCTGTCACCTGCAACGCCTCGATGTCGCCGGGCTGTCACAACTGGTGAGCTTCGCCGATAGGGCGGCGTGGGAGCATGCGATCGAGCGGGCGGGACAACGGGGCGCGGTGATTCTGACGGCGCATTTTGGCAATTGGGAGTTGCTGGCCTACGCGCACGGGCTGCTTGGCCATCCGGTGACGCTGGTACACCGGGCCATGCGCAATGCCATCTTCGATCAGGCCATCACAGCGGTGCGAAGCACCGCCGGGACGCGCGCCATCAAGAAGCGGGCGGCAGCCAAGGAAGCGTTACGCACGCTGAAGCAACGCGGCATGCTGGCAATCCCAGCGGATCAGAACCAGATCTTCAGCTACGGCGTGTTCGTCGACTTCTTCGGATTGCCGGCCTGTACGACCCCGGGTCCGGCACGGCTGGCCATGCTCACCGGCGCGCCCCTCTACCCGGTGTTCCTTGTGCGCGAGGGCGAGAGCAAGCGGCACCGGATCGAGGTTCTGCCTGAGGTTGAAATGGTCACCATTGGTGATCGGGAAGCCGACATCCAGGTGAACACGCAGCGCTGTACCGCAATCATCGAAGGCATGATCCGCCGCTATCCGGAGCAGTGGATCTGGTTCCACAAGCGCTGGAAAACGCGCCCGCCGGGCGAGCCTAAGCTGTACAAGTGATACCTGCCCGATACTTTCTTGACTGATGACGAACAGATGACAGGTCGATGTTCGTCTCAGGCCGTGCTCTTTCGGCTAGATTCAGCGGGCCGCGTGGCGCCGACGTTGCTGCCCTCCACCGGGCATGAAGAAGCCAAAGCATGTCACGCGGCTCGTCCCGCTGCTCATCGCTTCCAGCATCCTACTTGTCTGGGCAAAGGCCGACGAGGCTCTCGGCAAGGCCGATGATTGGGTTCAGGTCACCAAGGTAGTCGACGGCGACACCATCTATGTGGGGAAGAGGAAGGTACGGCTCAAGTGCATCGATACTCCCGAAACGGTAGACACACACAAGCCGGTTGAGTGTTTCGGTCCTCAGGCGTCGAACTTCACGACCGATTCACTGATGGATAAACGAGTACGGCTAGAGCTCGACCCCGTAGATTCCAAGCAGCACAACCAGGATTTTTTCCGGCGTAAGTTGGCGTACGTCTTTCTGGAGGACGGGACGTTCTTCAACCTGGAGCTGGCGCGCCAGGGATATGGCCGCACTATGCGGTATCCGTGTTCGCACAAGGATGAATTCCAGCGTGCGGAAAAGGAAGCCCGTGAGGCCGGCCGCGGCCTGTGGGGTGAGTGCGAGTGCGTCGGGAAAATCATGGGCGACATGCGCACCCTTGTGTATCACCGCCCAGACCAGAGACGCTATGACATCTCTCCTGAGAACCGGAAGTGCTTCGACACCGAAGAAGAGGCAAGGGCGGAAGGCCTTCGTCCTTCCGAGCGTTGAGCACTACGACATCAAGGCCTCGGCTCGAATCCGCAACCCCACCGGCAGTGACTCATCCATGACGCGGGCGCGCTCTTGTGCTTCGAGCGGCACGAACTCGGTGAGCAGACGCGCGGCGCGCCGGCCGCCGGGAAGCGGCTCGAGATGCCGCGCCAGCCGGTCGCGCAGTGATTCATCGAGGTCGCGCTCCCGGTCGGCGACGCAACGCGCCAACTGCACCAACATGAACACCATCGGCTCCGGCTTACGCCACTCGCTCGCGAGCAGCGCCTCCACCCAGCGCGCCACAACCTTTCGCGACACGACACAATTGAGCGGACCGTATATCGGGACGCGGGCACCAAGCCGCCCGAAGGCCCACAGCTCGACATCAGTCGCCTTCCCCTTCACGATCGCCGCCAACAACGCATCACCTAGTTCCGCCTTCATCTCCGCCGACGACCGCTCGCAGCTCCCCATGAGCTGCCAGTATTCGCGCAGCTCCTGCGGGCCGGCCTTGGGCAAGCCGCGCGTCTTCGATTTCAGACGCGGCAGCAGCCAGGGAGCAACCTCATTGTAGAGCTGCAGCTGCTGCTGGCGCGTGAGGCCGCCAGCAACCCGCTTCCACATGTTCCACCACTCAGCGCGGCACTGCGCCGCCTTCGGAAAGCGCAGGCCGCCCGACTTCAGCTTCCACAGCTGCTGCATGCGCCAGTCGTCCAGCTCGGCGCCGAATCCGGGCCGCAGAAGAAAGCCGCTGAGGTTCAGCCAACGCGCCTCGTGTTCCGGGCTCGCCGCACGTTGCTGCTGCCCTTCCCAGAGCACGTTCCAGAGCTTGCGAATCGCTGTCAGCGGCCACGCATCTTTGCCGGTGCCCACCTGTTCCTCGAGCACACGCACCATCCCCACAGGATCACGCTGGCTGGGTAACGGCTCAGACGGGAACACCGCGCGAACGGTCTCGGCGGCGGCGCCGAGCAGCGCGTCGCCGACCACGGATTCAGCCTCTGCTTGGGCTGCAAGCCCGCCCTCCTCGCCAGCCGCCGGCGCCACATGCTCGCGCAACTGGAACTGCAAGCGCCAGCGGTGTTCGGTAGTGAGCGAGCGGCACCAAACCTCGAGGGTGCCGACCTCCGTCAGTCGCGCCACGACATGAACCGGAATCTTGCGCATCGCCAGCTTTTTGCCGAAGCGCAGAACCGTGCGCAGCGGCGGCAGCTCAACCACGGACTCGCGCGCCGCGCGCACCAGCTCTCCCGGTCGATCGCCGGTGCGCGTGCTAGAAGCGTAGAGCGGAAAAGCGACGGCGCGGTTGGCCACGACTTCGAGCTCCGGCTTCGTGATCTCGACCTCCTCGCCTTCTTCCATGCCGCGCCGGACGAGGCACAGCGCCGTCACCGTATCGGAAGTGTCGGCGTGCCCAGCAAGAGCGACATAGTACGAGCGGGCGCTGCCGCCGCCGATGCGTACGCCCAAGCCGCGACGCACCAGGCCGTAGTACGCCGCACCACGGGCGACTGCCAGATCGAGATCAACACTCTCGATGACGGCGGGCTCTCGGCCGCCGTTCCAGCTGGAGAGCAACGCGCGCAAGCGGTTGCGGATCAGGGGCGGCTTGAGGGCCCCACCATTGAAGAGGACCGCGTCCGGCTGTGATAGCGATGCGCTGGAGCCCCCGTCGCTTGCGCAAGCGTCCTGCCGGTGTTGTTGCAGGAACGCAGCCAGGTGACGCGACACCTCCGCCTCGCTGGCAAACGGCAGCCCCCATTCCTGTAAACCGAGGCGTGCAGAGCGCCGCGGCACAGCATCAGAGGGGGTGAGCGGGAAAAACCCATCGAGCACCAGGCGCTCGACCTCGTCGCGCTCGAGTGTGGCGCTGAGCACGCCGCCGACCACAGCGCGGCCGCGGCCGACAAGCCGGATCGGCATCTCGTTCGGCGGCTGAGGGCCGAGCAGCGTCTCCTTGGCGCTGCGGCACAGATTCGTGAGTGCCTGCCAGCGCTGACTGTCGAGACGGCCGCCGAGGCGCGGCTCGAGCTGGCGCGCCAGCGCTACGTCGATGTTGTCGCCGCCGAGGAGGAGATGCTCGCCGACGGCGAGGCGCTCCAGGGAAAGCCGGCCGTCATTATGTCGCACCGCGATCAAACTGAAGTCGGTGGTGCCGCCGCCGACGTCGATGACCAGGATGAGATTGACGTCGGCGAGTCGGTCGAGCGCGGTCTCGTGCTGATGCACCCAGGCGTAGAACGCTGCCTGCGGCTCCTCCAGGAGGATCACGTTCGGCAGCCCGGCGCGGTGCGCCGCCTCGACCGTCAGCTCACGGGCGACCTCGTCGAATGACGCGGGTACCGTGAGAATGATCTCCTGCGCCTCCAGCGGGTCGTGCGGTAAGCGCTGTTTCCAAACCTCTCGGAAGTGGAGGAGATAGTGCGCCGAGGCGTCTACGGGCGAGAGCTTGGGCACGTCCGGCGGTGCGCCCCACGGCAAAATCGCGGCTTCACGATCGACGCCACCGTGACACAGCCACGACTTCGCCGAGGAAATCAGGCGGCCGGGCACGCGCGCGCCCTGCACGCGGGCGAACTCGCCAACGGCGTACGTTCGCATACGATCCCACGGCAGCGCCAAACTGCCGGGCGCCACATCGTGCTCGCCGCCCAGGTACAGGAATGACGGCAGCGTTGGCCGTTCCGCCACCATCCCTTCGGCGACCACCTGTGGAACCAGGAACGGGAGCACCGTACGTTGCGCATCGGAGGCGTCGACATACGCCAGCGCCGAGTTCGTGGTGCCGAGATCGATGCCGACGATGTAGCGCTTCATTCCCCCGCGCCCTGCGCCCGCACGTTGAACTCCAGCTTCCAGCGGTGCGTGCCGTCGCGGCTCACACACCACAGCTCCAGGACGCCCACCTCGGTCACGCGGGCTTCGAGCCGGACCGGGACGGTGGCGCCTTCCTGGCCTTCCCACTCGAGGGTGCTTGCCAGCGGCACCAGCTCGGTGATGTCATCTTCCCAGGTTTCGACGACGGTGCCGACCTGGTCCTCACGTCGTGTCGCCGAGCTGAGGAAACGGAATTCGGTCGGCTCGCCGACGACCAGGCCGAACTCTTGCGTCGGCAGCTGCACCTCACTGCCCTCTTCCAGTCCGCGCGGTACGACGCACAGTGCCTTGATCGGTGGACGAACTCCCGGCACCGCCGGCATCGCGGTCTCGATGCCGATGTAGTATGCCCGCGGCGTGCCGCCGCGGATCCTGACGCCGCGCCCGCGGCGGGCTAAACCGTAGTAGGCGGCGCCCCGCGCCACGGCGTGCTCCGGATCACCACCGGTGAGTACCCGCAGCGGAGTGGCGCCGTCGAACCAGCTCCCGAGGACCTCGACGAGCCGCTGGCGCAAGACGGTGGCGTGCATGACGCCGCCATTGAACAACACGGCACTCGGATTGCCGGTGGCCGCGAGCGCCTGATGCTGGCGGCTGAGGAAGTGCGCCAGGTGGCGCGTGACCCCAGGGTCGGCGGCGTAGGGCAAACCGATTTCCTGCAAGGCGGTACGGCGTTGCGACTGGGGGCGGTCCGTGAGCTGACAGCGCGGAAAGAAGCCGTCGACGAGGATGCGGTCGACCTCATCGCGCTCGATGTCGGTGCGGATCGTGCCGCCCACCACCTTGCGGCCGCGCCCGAGGATGGCCACGGGACGTTTGGTTTCCGTGGCGCCGCTGAGTAGCTGCTCCTTGGCCTCGCGGCAGCTCAACGTGAGGCTGCGAAACTGCCACTGATCCAGCTGCGTCTTCCCTTCGGCGAGGCGCTGGCGGACGCTGTACGCGAGGGCAAGGTCCATGTTGTCGCCGCCCAGCAGGATGTGGTCGCCGACAGCGATGCGGTCGAGCACCAAGCTGCCGTGCTCTTCACGCACGGCGATCAGCGAGAAATCAGTGGTGCCGCCGCCAACGTCGCACACGAGAACGACCTCGCCGACGCACACGCCCTCGCGCCAACCGTCGCCATTGGCGTCGATCCACGAGTAGAACGCTGCCTGCGGCTCCTCGAGTAGTGTGATGTTCGGCAGGCCGGCATCCCGTGCGGCACGCACGGTGAGCTCGCGCGCCACGGCATCGAACGACGCCGGTACGGTCAGCAACACATCCTGGTGCTCGAGCGGAGCGCCGGGGAACGCGGCGTCCCACGCATCACGTATGTGGCCGAGGTAGGCGCTCGAGGCGGTCACCGGCGACATTTTGGGGACATCGTCCGGACTGCTCCAAGGCAGGATAGCTGCGGTACGATCGACCTCGGCATAGGACAGCCACGACTTCGCCGACGCGATCAGGCGCGCCGGCACTTCAGCGCCGCGCTGCTGTGCAAACTGGCCGATGATGTGGCGCGCCGCGGCATCCCAGGGGAGCTTCAGCGCATCAGGTGGAAACTCGCCGGATGCCGGCAGGTACAGAAACGACGGCAGCAGCGGCCGCGCTTCCACCGTCCCCAAGCCCACCAGCTGCGGAACGGCGAAGATCTGCAACGGCCCCGGTTCGTCGCCGCTGATGTCGCTGAATGCGACGACACTGTTGGTCGTTCCCAGATCGATGCCAACGACGAAATGCGGGGCCGGCTGATCGCTGATCGCTGGTCGCTGGTCGCCTTTCACGGGATCTCCACCTCCGCCGGGGCGATGATGTTCGGATCCAGCGGCGCATCCGGTAACGAGATGTTTATGGCGCGCCAACCGCCGTGCTGCAATGTGCCGCGAAACGGCGGCTGCCCGGTGACGTTGCCGGTGAGGCGGACGGCGGCGGGATCAAAGCCTTGGTCGACGACCATGTCGCTGCCATCCTCGGCATCGAAGATGCGCTGGAGCTGCACATGTTCGTTCAGCACCTTGCGGCAGGCGGAATGGATGGAGCGCACCGCGGCCCCGACCTGTTCGTCGCTATAGCCGTCGATGTCTTCCGTGATGAAATCGACCAGGCGCGCCTCCTGTTGTAGCAGCCCGAGCAGGCGGAGTGCGGCAGCAGGGGAGGGCGGTGGCGGCGCAGCCGGCGCGGGCGCCTCGACCAGAGCGGCGCGGCGTTCGGCACGGCGCAGCGCCAGCAGCGCGATCAAGAGCCCGGCCACCAGCGGTGCGGCGACGGAGTAAATCAGCTCGGGAAGGTAAGGCGCCGACAAGACTGCCGTGGCCACCGAGGCATTACTCGTGCCTGTGGCGGCGCGCAGGGTCATGATCAGGGCAGCGACGTTTGCCGCGGCCAAGACGATCGCGATCATCACGATGGTCACCAGCAGTGTTGCGCTCCCGTTCGGACGCTGTGCCATATCGGTCTCTCCTGCTTCGTTGGTACTCGACGTTCCCGTATAGCCAAGCAGGCCGGCTAGCTCCAGTACCTCATTCGGGTGTGCGGCAGCTGGTTCCATGCGTGGCAGCGGAAGTAGTTTTCGGCTATCGTCGGCGGCGTTTTGAGGCATGAAGGTCACTTTCGACTATTGACTCCCGACTTTTCCCAAGGAGGTTGCCGTGAAGCTTGATACCGGATTGCTCAGCGGCTCGTTGCACGACGTCCCTGCGGAAGCCAAGAGGGCCGAAGAGATGGGATTCGACGCGCTGTGGACCGCCGAGACCAGCCACGATCCGTTTCTGCCGCTCGTGCTTGCCGCCGAACACACCACGCGCATCAAGCTCGGAACTTCCATCGCGGTGGCGTTTCCGCGCAGCCCGATGGTGCTGGCGCAGATCGGTTGGGACCTGCAGGAGCAGTCGCGTGGCCGCTTCATCTTGGGATTGGGCACGCAGGTGAAGGGCCACAACCAGCGACGCTTTGGCGTGAAGTGGGAGCAGCCGGGGCCCAAGCTGCGCGAAATGATCCAGATGATCCACGCCATCTGGGATTGCTGGCAAAACGGCACGCGACCGAGCTTCCAAGGCAAGTTCTACAACTTCACCCTCATGACGCCGTTCTTCAATCCGGGTCCGCTGCAGTACCCGCGCCCGCCGATCTACATCGCCGGCGTCAACGAGTACATGTGCCGCCTAGCGGGCGAGCTGTGCGACGGTTTCCACGTCCACCCGTTCCATTCGCTCAAGTACCTTGACGAGGTGGTCATGCCCAACATCCGCAAGGGGCTGGAGAACGCGGGCCGAAAGCGCAGCCACATTTCGATCACCACCACGGCGTTCGTGGTTACCGGGAATGACGCGGAGGAGATGCGTGCGTCCAAAGAATTCGTGCGGCAGCAGATTTCGTTCTACGCCTCGACGCCGGCGTACATCGGTGTGCTCGAAGCGCACGGCTGGGGCGGCGCCGGGCGGCGGCTGACGGACATGTCCAGGCGCGGCGAGTGGGCGGCGATGGGGAAGGAAATCACGGACGAGATGATCGAAGTGTACGCCACGACCGGCACCTATGACGAGATCGCCGAAAAGGTGAAGAAGCGGTACGAGGGCTATCTCGGCCGCGTCTCGTTCTACTTCCCCTTCACCAACGGTGACAAGGAGCACTGGCGCAAGCTGATCAGCGCGTTCAACGGCTGAGCAGGGTTGCTACAGTCGGCGCCCGCGGCCGAACCCACACAAGTTGTCATTCCCGCAATCTATGAGACTGTCGATTTTCTCGGATTGCGCCTTTCGACAGGCTCAGGGCGAGCGGAAAAAGTCAGTGGAATTAAGCTACTACCGCTCAGGCTGAGCTTGTCGAAGCCGGGTTTGTGCGTTTATCGACGCTCTCTCTATGAGCGGGAATCTATGTCGCTGCCGGATGGATGCCCGCTATAAGGATTGCGGGCATGACGGATCAGGCGGCCCGTTGTTTTTGCCTTGTCAGTGATGTAAAAGGAGGCCGCTAGTTTCCGGGGGCCCAAACGACGGGGACCTCGGAAGGAGGCGGGGCTCATGGGCGCAGCTACTCGGTCTCAGGACCGGGGCGTGCAAGGTGTCGGATACTTGTTGTGTGCGGCGCTGGCGGGCCTGGCGTTGGTGACCTTGACCTGCCAAGCCAGCGCGCAGGCCACGCCGACCGAGACGCTGACGCTGGCTTCTGCGACCCCGGTTCCAACCGGAGACTTGGGTTACCGCAACGTGGGTGGGGTAGTGTACGATGCCTCGCAGGGCCCCACCGCGCCGATCGCCGGAGCGGCAGTGACGTATACACAACTGTCCTTCCTGCACCCTGGCAGCGGCTTGGCGACCACTGGAAGCGATGGACACTACGCGTTTCAGCTCTACCTCCACGACACAGATAGCATCACCTTTAAGGCCAGCGCCGCCGGTTTTCACGTGGGCAGCGCCACCTTCAGGGGACTAGATCTCTGGAGCAGGCTTGAGCCCATCGACTTCGCGCTCGACCCAGAGGAAACCGCTACGCCCACCGAGACACCGACGCCCACGTCATGCGGTGTCAGCGCGCCGGTCGTCGATCCAGTCACCTCGCCGACCGATCTGATGCGGCAAACGATCACCGGTGAGGGAGGGCCATTATTCGACGCCGGTGGATCACGCATCTATGTCGTCGGCCCAGCCGGAAGGTTTTGGGCCATACCATTTTCCAAACCCTTCCAGGCGACGGTCGACCTTGTCCCCGGGGTCAACGATCTGACGGTCTGCCAGACCTCGGCTGATTGCTTCACCGACCTTTGTACCAGTCTGGACCGCAATGGTAATCCACTCGAAATCATCGCGACCACAAACATACAGCTCTCGGAGTCCGGCTGGTGGGACAATTCCGGCATGCACGATGCCTCGAATCCCTTCATTCTCGCGGGTGATTACGGCGGGAAGGAATACCGGAGCTTTTACGTTTTCGATCTGTCGAATGTTACGCAGCGCGTCGTCAGCGCAATGCTCCGACTGTACAACGGCTACATGTCCAGCCCCGATCCGAGCGAAACCTACACCCTCTTTGACGTATCCACGCCGATTGCGGCTTTAACTGCCTCGGGAATGGGACAGACGCAGATCTTTGCCGATCTCGGCTCCGGAATAACCTATGGCGCACGCGCACTCAGCCCTGCCGATAATCTCAGGATTGTAGACATCGCCTTGAACGACACGGCAATTGCTGCGCTCAACTACTCTCTCGTGCGTGAGTTCGCGATTGGCGGCGCTGTGACAACGCTGGACCACGCGAGCGAGGGGGAAGACGAAAGGGTTTCACCCGGCGGCGGCGACAGTCTCACCGAGCTAATATTGAATGTGTTGCCCAAGTGCGGGAATGGCACGGTCGACCCCGGTGAGGAGTGTGACGATGGGAACACGAACCCATTCGACGGGTGCACAAACGTCTGCACTATTTGCGGCAACGGCACCGTTACGGCTCCGGAGGCATGCGATGACGGCAACCTGATCGATGGAGACGGTTGCAACTCCGATTGTGGCGTCAGCATCCCTAACACGCCCACGCCCACCTCCACGTCGAGCACTCCGACAAATACTCCTACTCCCACCTGCGCTCCCACCGCGACGCCGTATTGCAGCGATAACTGCGTGCCGTGCCCGACGATTCGGCCAGGCTGTTACGCCTCCGCGTGCGGCGCGTGTATTCAAAACCCCACGTGCGCTAGCAACGAGGCCTGTGTGGCGAGCTACAATCCATACATCAATGGTTGCTGCTCCTGTGCGACGGTCACACCGACACCGACGCCCACGCCGACCGTGCTCGTGTACTGCACGCCGCCACCGTGTCGGGAGGGGGAGGTCTTCTATTGCCCCGGAGAGTGTCCGGGAGGATGCGGAACGGAATGCGCGACGCCGACGCCCACGCCAACGCCGACCGACACGCCGACGCCGTGCCCCACCGGCACGCCACCATTTTGTCCGGTCGGCCAGTTCGTCAGCTGTGACTCGAACCCATGTAACGGCTGCCACTGCGAGCCGTGCACTCCGTGCCCGCCGGGTGAGGTGTTCACCGGCTGTGCGGAGCTTGTGTGCCCGTGCACCTGTGCCCCCGCGCAGGGCTCTGTGGCGGCCGGATTCAGTGTCGGGGTGCCGAACAGCACCGTGGACGTGCCCATCTCACTCTTGCTCGAACCCGGCGTGGAACTGGCGACCCTCGAGTTCACCCTCAGCGTCAGCCCTGACGGCTTCGAACCGCTGCTGTCGCCCATCTCGTTCCAGCCTGCGGCGGCACTGCCAACGCCGAACGTTGTCACCTTAGCCGGCAACGACACCGTGCGGTTGCGGTGGGTGACGGGATTCACGCCGCCGATCGGCGGCGGCCTAGATTTGGGCGTCTTGAACGTGCCGCTGCCTTACAGTCAGGGGTGGGGGAGCTACGGCTTGTACGCCGTCAACGTTGTGGATGTATCGGCAACGAGCGCCGACGGCAGCCCGCTGCCGCTGCGCGGGCTCGGCGCCACGATCACGCGCTGCACCATGATGTTCTTTGGCCTGGTGACAGATGCCGCGACGGGTGAGGGCATCAATGGCGCGTCCGTCTGTTTAGACTCCTCCAGCGCGTGCGTGCAAACCGACCCGAACGGCGTCTATCAAGAGCTGTGCTATACCGGTCAGTCGTCAGCTGGCACCTATTTGTGTGCGACGGCGGACGGATACCAGCAGGCCTGTCAGGGACCCTGGACACCCATTGGCATCAGTCTGGAAGCAGACTTCTCGCTGGCAGCGGTGACGACGCCGACGGACACGCCGACACCGACACCGACGCCGACCACTGTCATAGTAGATCATCCGACGCCCACCGGAATACCCCCGCCGGCGCCGACAGCGACCTTCTGTCCTACGGGCACGCCCTGTCCAACCGGCTTCGCAACCACCCCAACGCCCACCGCCACCGCCATTGTGGCCTCTCCGTGCGTGGGGGACTGCGGAAACGATGGAACGGTGACCATCGACGAGATCCTCACCATGGTGAACATCGCGCTCGGCAACGCTGACGTCTCCGATTGTGAGGCGGACGACGCCAACCACAGCGGCACCATCACCGTCGCCGAGATCCTCACCGCCGTGAACAACGCCCTGAACGGATGCGAATGAAATGAAGGAAGGGGGCCGGGAGGGAACCCTACTGTGAGCTAGCGGCGAGCTGGCCTGCTGTTGCTGTGCACGGTCTGCTTCCCTATAAAGCAACATATGAAGCAGTTGCTGGTTGAGGTTGATGAGAAGACCTTCGAGAAGCTTGAGCAGATCGCTCCGGCCCGCTCGCGGCGCCGTTCAGCCTTCGTCCGGGCCGCTATCCAGAAAGCCATCTGCGAGGTGCACGAGCGCGCGACCGCCGAGGCGTACCGAAAGATTCCTGACAGTGCCGATGATGCCTGGTTTGATCCCCGTGTCTGGGAGCCGACCGCACCAGTTTATCGTGGCCGGAGGCGGCGGTGAGGCAATACGAGATCTGGTGGGCGACCCTCCCGTTTCCAGTCGGTCGCCGCCCGGTACTGCTGCTGTCACGAAACCCGGCCTACGCCTACCTTAACAAAGTGCTCGTGGCGGAGATCACCACCACCATCCGAGGGATTCCCCAAGAAGTGGCGGTGGGGCGGTCGGAAGGTCTGCCGTCTGCTTCAGTCGTCAATCTGGACAATCTGCACACGGTGACGAAGAAACAGCTGAGCAAGCGGGCCGGGTCATTGAGATCCTCTCGCCAGATCGAAGTCAAGCGATCCCTCGGCCATGCGCTAGGCTGGGTGGAACTGGCGACGCTCTGAAACGGCGCGCGTCGTTGAGGTCTTGATGGATCACCATCCGTGATTGACGCGCGCGCGTGCTAGAGCGATGCGCGCTCGGTTCCCCCGCGGTGTCCGCCGAGATCGCCGAGATCAGCCAGCCGGCGCCCAACCCGAACGTGCTGGCGTGGTTCAACGGGTAAGGTCCTGCCGCCCTCTATGTGAGCGTGCTGACCGCCGGCGAGATGGAAAAGGGCATTGCGGCGCTGCGGCCGGGGCGGAAGAAGCGGGCGCTCACCGGCTGGCTACGCTCCGATCGAGGTACGCGCATCGGATCTTGCCGATCGATGCAACCATCGCCGCCATCTGGGGCCGCACGGCGGCGGCGGTCGAACGTCGCGGTGGAACGCTTGGCGTCGTGGACGGTCTGATCGCGGCCACTGCTATCCACCATGGCTACACTGTTGTGACGCGCAACGCGGGTGAGTTCGCGCTCACCGGCGTCGCCCTGCTCAACGTGTGGCAACAATAGCTGAGCGTCCAAGCCCGTTTTACAACTCCGGATTGACCGCAGCCGCGGCTCTGGCGTCCGCGGCGCCCACCGTCGACACCTATCCGCCGCAGTTCGCAGATTCCGGTGCTGAGTGCTGTGTTCACACTTCATTGCGCTACAATTACCGGCATGGAGATCTTGCGGCACCGGCTCGTGGGTGAACCGCCGGAGCGGCTTGTCTATGATGCGCTGGTCCCGTGCCCGTACTTGCCGGGCGAGACGGCGCGCTTGCCGTTGCGCTTGCCGGCGGGGCGGTTGCGGGCGCACGAGTTGTCGCAGCGCTTGCGCGCGGGTGACCGCCGGCAGGGACTGCTGTTGTATCGGCCGAGCTGCCCGGCGTGCCATGCCTGTCAGGCTATTCGGATCGATGTGGTTGCATTCGCACCGGATAAGACCCAGCGGCGCATATTCCGGCGGGGTGAGACCGTGCTGCGGACTGACATCGCGCGGCCGTCACCGAGCCCCGAAAAGGTCGCGCTCTACAATCGACACAAACGCGAGCGTGGTTTGCTCATCGGCGATGGCTTCACCGACGCTGACGGCTACGAGGAGTTCCTGGTCGACACCTGCGCCGACACCATCGAGCTCACCTTTCGTGACGAGGATCGGCTGGTGGGCGTCGCCATCGCCGACCGGGCTGCCGAGGCGCTGTCGGCGGTGTACTGTTTCTACGATCCGACCTATGCGCGTCTTAGTCCCGGGACCTATTCGATCCTGAAGCAGATTGCGCTCTGCCGTGAATGGGGGCTGCGGTACTTGTACCTCGGCCTATACGTCGCCGACTGTCGGGCCATGCGCTACAAGGCACGGTATGTACCGCACGAGCGCTTGATCGACGGAAGCTGGCACCGCTTCGCGAGCGCGCGATGCATACATCAAGCGTTCAAGCCTGCATCCTAAACGGGAATCGGGCGAACTCCCGGATGAGTGTTCTCGCCTTCTCGCGCGAGGCGTCGTCCAGCATTTGATCGAACTGCCACCGTTGCAGGATGGCGAGCGCCTCCTCACAGCGGACGGGGTTTTTGGCCGAGCGGAGGACCTGCTCCAACTCCGCAATCCATTGGCTCACGTCTATCTTGGTTATTTCGTCACTCATGGTCGCACTGCTCTCCCGGTCTTCATGGGATCAGTGATGCCTGCACTCACCGGCCCGCGGCGGCGAGCCAGCGCTGCAAGCCGCCTCGGATATAGTCAGGGTCGAGACCCAGCACACCGCAGACCTGCTCGAAGGAGAAGGTGACGTCCGTATCGCCTTCGCCCATGATCCACCGCGCTGCCTCCTCATAGAGCTGCCGCTCGCGCTTGCCGCGGGCGCCTGCGTGCTTCTGAACGCACTTGATTGCGTCTTTGAGCATAGCGATCAAAAGATAGTACTCGCCCCTGTTGGCCAGCGCCGTTGGGCCGCTGCGGTTAAACGAGATCGGCAAGGCGGCCACGTCCATTTGGAACATCGACATAGACTCATAGTCGCTGATTTCTGGATCTGCACAAGATGGGGATTACCCCTAACACGATACAACTATCCCCCAAGGATGATGCTGCTTCCGTCTGGCAATATCATGCGCTTGCGCTCCCTTGCTGGACCGGCCCGACCCGGTGGTGCCGGGGTCATTTGGCTGAACCAGGCCGCACGCTATGATGGCCGGTCATGAAGGTCATCGACCTACGTAGCGATACCGTCACCCGCCCCACGGCGGCGATGCGCCAGGCTATGGCAAACGCCGAGGTCGGGGATGACGTGTACGGTGAGGATCCTACCGTCAATCGTTTACAGGCGGTTGCCGCGCGACGCCTCGGCAAGGCGGCGGCGATCTTCGTGCCGTCGGGCACGATGGCCAACCAGGCGGCGCTGCGGGCGCTGACGCATCATGGCGATGTCGTGCTGGCCGGCGAGGGCGCCCATGTCCTGCGCTACGAGTCCGGCGCTGCTGCGGCCGTGTCCGGCGTGCAAATCAAGACGATCGGAGGTGGTGGCTTATTTGACCGCGACGACGTGCGCGCCGCGCTGCATCCGGCGGATCATCACTATGCGCCGGTTACGCTGGTCGCGGTGGAGAACACGCACAACGCCGCCGGCGGCCGCGTCTTCCCATTCGAGCAGCTGACGCATGTGACCAACGCGGCACGTGACCACTCCCTGCGATTGCACCTGGACGGCGCACGCCTGTTTAATGCCGAGGTCGCGACGGGCATTGCGGCGGCGCGCTGGGCCGAGCCCTTCGACACCGTGTCGTTCTGCCTGTCAAAAGGGCTGGGCGCGCCGGTGGGGTCTCTGGTGTGCGCGTCGACGGAAATCATCGACCGCATCCATCGGATCAGGAAGATGCTGGGCGGCGGCATGCGGCAGGCCGGGATTCTTGCGGCTGCCGGTCTCTACGCGCTTGAGCGCCACATCGGGCGACTCGCTGAGGACCACGCCAACGCACGACGCTTCGCTGCGGGATTGGTAGAGCTTGGGTTGTCAGTTGCCCCTCAGCCAGAAACCAATATGGTCTTATTCAGCGTCGACAACGCCCCCGAGTTCCTGCAAGCAATCTACGCCCGCGACCTCTGGATCAACCCGGTCAGCGCGCGCCAATTTCGCGCCGTCACGCATCTCGACGTGTCGGCAGCTGACATCGATGAGGCGCTGGAACGAGTCCGCGACGCGCTCGCGGCGGTGCGCCACTAGCCTGGCCAGGTGGCCGCGATGAGCACCCGCGTTTAGCTGGCCGTTGAGGGAACCATGAAGCTACCGCTGTACCAGGTTGATGCGTTTACACGGCGAATGTTCGGCGGGAACCCGGCAGCCGTCGTGCTGCTGAATGAGTGGCTGCCCGACGAAACACTCCAAGCTATAGCGGCGGAGAACAACCTGGCAGAGACGGCATTCGTAACTCCGCGAACCGAGGTCTCGCTGCTCCGGTGGTTCACGCCCGGGATGGAAGTGGACTTGTGTGGCCATGCCACTCTCGCCACGGCCTACGTCCTCTTTCAACACCGCTTCCCATTGTTGAGTAGAATCACGTTCAGTACCCGCAGCGGAAACCTCGTTGTTGCCCGCGATGGCGATCTTCTCAGCATGGATTTCCCTTCCCGACCCGGCCGGCCAGTCGAGATCACCGATCAGATCGTCTCCGCCACGGGCATGAGACCGAGAGAAGCTCTTCTGGCACGGGACCTCTTGGTTGTCTTCGAGCGCGAAGAAGAGGTTCGAGCTTTTCGCCCTGATTTCGAGCGCATCGCCTCACTTGAGGCGTTCGCGCTGATCATCTCCGCGCCGGGTGACACCGTCGACTTCGTTTCGAGATTTTTCGCTCCCCGTGCCGGGGTGCCCGAAGATCCGGTGACCGGATCGGCACACTGCACGCTCGTGCCGTATTGGGCTGCGCGCCTCGGCAAGCATAAGCTGGTTGCCAAGCAGCTTTCAGCTCGTGGCGGTGATCTCTCGTGCGAACTCCGCGGCGATCGCGTCCTCATCAGTGGGAACGCGGTGGAGTACCTACGCGGAGAGATCGACGTTTACACAAGAGATAGAACCTAGCAACGCTCACGACTGAATCTGTGCTGAAGCGCCTTGCAGCGCGCGGGCGGCGAAAGGCGCGGCAGTCGTGGCCTTGCCCAAAACGCTTCCTTGGTACGTTGCTCCAGCGAAGCTGCCGCCACCCGGACCTCTACCTGCGTAGCGAAAACGAGCCAATGGAGGGTGCGAACGTTGTCAAGGCTGTCTTGAGGCGCTCGACTTCCGCCTCGAGGGCAGCGCATGCGCCGTCGGCACCGGTCAGGTCCCCGCTGCTACCCATTAGCTCCAGCCTTTGCGCCGCTTCATAGCAGGGCTGCGCCGCTAAGCTCGCCACCGATCCCTTGATCGAATGCGCCGCCGACGATACAGCCTCGCTGTCGCCCCGGGTCACCGCGTCCTTCAGCTCGCCCAAGCGCCTGGGGTAATCCGCGAAGAACAATGATGCGATCTCCCGCAGAAGATCCACATCCCCTTCGATCTGGGTAAGCAAGCGAACACGGTCGATCGGATCGTATTTGGCAGGCGCACGTTCGTGGGCCACGCAATGAGCCTCCCTTCGGCTATGCGCAGGTGCTGAGCAAAGTGCATGCCGGGTGCCTTGGCTGGAAAGGGAAGCAACGGGCTCCCCCTAAGTGTTGCGGCACAGGTGTCACTCTGCTGACGAGAGGCGTAGGCGCCCTGGTGGCCAGCGTTGGGAAGGGGTTCACCCGATTTCAGTCCCACGGCGAGCATCGGAACCCCCGGCGCGAATCGGGCTGGCGTTGATGGAGAACCCCCCGGCGCGAGTTTGTCTGAGAAAGCCCGTACACGAACGACTGGGCGCACGCCACCCACCTACAGGCTAGCGGCGCTCGGGGCCGCGGTTGCCGAGGCACCGGCCGATCAGTTGGCGGCGCTGATCGGCGACCTCGAAAACCTCACGGCCGCGGCTTGGCAGCGGATGACGGCACCGGCCCCAGTGGCACAACCGGCAGCGGACAGGGCAGGGATGACGGCCGACGAACTGGCGCATGTGTTCAGCGTAGCGAAGTTCTTCTTCTATGAGTTGGCGCGCCGCAAGCGTGTTCCGTGCATCCGACTTGGCTGATATGTGCGCTTCAACCGGGCCGACATCGAGCGCGCCTTGGCCGAAGAATCCAAGACGGCTGCGTCAGCCCTCCCCGGCGATGCCGAGCTTGTCCATGACGCAGTCGACGTCATGGAGGCTCGGCATCGTTGCCACAGTTCGAAGAATCAAGGCTTTTCTGGCCGAGCTGATCACGTGCGTTCGCTCCGGTGAGCGAGAGTGGTAGCAAAATGGTAGCAGCCCGCAGGCGCCAGCCGCCTTGCCACGGTCTGAGGGTTGGGGTTATTGTACGGAGCGGTTATGAGTGCCAACGCTCACGGCGCGCGGCCGAGCCCGGCCGTCTCGGGCTAGGGTCTCTCCGATGCTTCACGTTGGCGTGCGTCCAGATTTTCGAGCCCGCGGCGAGGTGCTCCGCGTCACCGTGACCGGCCCGATTCTGCAGGATGCCGGCTTCCGCCGCGGCGACCCTGTTGACGTCATGATAGTGCGCTCTGGTGCCCTGCTGCTCACCCTCGCCGATCCGGAGAAAGCCGCGGCCGAGGCTCGGACCATCGCCGCCCGCGGCTGGGCAACGCGCCGGCTTCGAGCGGCGTCCTTCGGCGGTCGAGCACACTGCTGGCGGAAAGACGGGGAGGTACACCGGCGGGCCGGGAAGCGGTAAGGCAGCGGGAAGCAGAAGCCGGAATAGGACGGTTCCGAAAGAGATAAGAACACCCCTGACTCTGGAGCATGGCTCTGCAAGGAGCACAAAACAAGTTGGCCCGCGATCTTCTGGCTATCGGCGCTGTGCTGGTCCTGGGATTGATCGCGTTGCTCGCTTACCATGTTCACCTCGAACACGGTCGATCGGGTGTGGCCGTTAGCCGACACACCAATCCGATTCTCATACCGGGTATTCAGGAACCAGAGGAGATGCGCGTGGAGCCGATTCCTGTCGAGGTGCCGACCGAGCCCGACCGTATGCTGGGCGAAGCCATGGAGCAAGTCGGTAACAGCAAGAGCCCTGCGGCTCTGCTCCCGGCACTGGACCGCATCCTTGCGAAGTACCCGGATTATTCGGATGGTTATCTCTTGCGGCTGGTTTCACTGTGCGAGGGCAATGATCGTGCAGCCATCCTCTCGAATATCAACAGCGCGCTGAAATATATAGGCAACTCTCGGATCGGCAAGGATTCCCTAGGCTCACTGCTTTCGATGCGAGCAAAGATTGAGCACGCGAACGGCGATGATGGATCAGCGATGGAAGACTTAGACAAGGCCATCCATGCCAACCTCGGAGATCCGACACAGTTCGTAAACAGTGGGGCGGTAGCTCCGGAGAAAAGCGCTTCGGCGTGCACGTGGACTGCGCCCGACATGGACGCGCTTGTGCAGCGCTTCCCTGACGACTACCGCGCCTATCTCATGCGAGGGCTCTACTACGGCTTTTTCAAGTGGAATGAAGGCTCTCTAAGACCAGCAATTGAAAACGTTCGCAAGGCCGGGGAGATGAATGCGGCGTCAGCCTTGCCCCATTTCTTCATGGCATACATTTATAAAAGGGACCGCTTGGGCATGTCCGACGCGCAGCGCGAAAACCTCAACCACGAGATGCTTACCGAACTGACCACGGCGTTGAGGATCGATCCGAATCTTCTGCCAGCGCTGATCGAGCGAGCGGAAGTGTACTACGAACTAAAGCAGTTCCAAGAGGCCGTTCCCGATTACGACAAGATTCTCAGCCTCGATCCGACCAACGCTGGCGCCTACAACGACCGTGCCCTCGCGGAGATGGAACTTGGCAACACCTACGACGCGATCTCAGATTTCGGGGAGGCGATCAAGAACAAGAAGCGCGAGTTGCTAGAGTCGAGCAGCTACGAGAACCGCGCCACCGCGTATATGAAAACGCAGCAGTGGGACCTTGCCATCAGCGATCTTACAACCGCGATTTCTCTCCAGGTTCCCGCCGTCCTGATCTTGGGCAACATCAAGCAATTCCGAGCTCTCTACCCTGAGTACGCAACAGCCTCAGATGAAGCTGTCGCCCATAAACTTAATCAAACGTTCTACCCCGTTATGAAGTACGAGGACTTCTCAAAAGGGTTTCTGCACCATGAGAAGGCTCTTTCTGTTACTTTACCAGAGCTATATCTGCAGCGGTCAGACGCTTATCTCAAGGCGGGCAGGTGGCACCACGCCGCCGTCGACTTTCGCCGCGCTACGGACGGATTTGCGAATTACGCGGACGCCTTCGCCCGCTGGCGTGGAGTCGGCTCATTCCAGAATTCGCAGGTCTACATCGATATGAAAACCTTCGATGACACGCACAGTGATTGCGTCAAGCTCTGGATCAAGCAGGCCGACACTCCGAGCGTAACCGGTCCCTATTCGCTCCAGCAATTTGAATTGAACTGTGAAGCGCGGCAGATCCGCTCGGTGTCCTTTGTAGATTACGGTGCTTCGGGAAATGTCGTGGGTGGCCGCGAAGGGGAAAACTGGGGGAGCGTGGTGCCCGATACATTGGGTGAAACGCTATTTAATGGCGTGTGCCGAGGTGGGGGTTAGGCAGCCCTGGATTCTGACATACGAGAAACCCCGGCAGTTTCACAGCAGGAGCAACCGGAGAGGAGACCGGGCATGGCGCGACAGCGCTCACCACGAACACCCCGCCTACACGCGCCGCGAGCGCGCCGTTGGCACAAAAGCGTGCGCCGCACTGTCCATGCAAGAAGGAGGAGCTATGAAAAGAATTGAAAGCGCTGCCAAGCGCCGGCGTTGGATTGAATGGCCGGATTCCGGCTCTTTTGAACTCGTCACTGCCCTTCTTTCTGCGTTGATCTTCGGCGTACCCGCCGGCGCGTGGTGGTACTACAGCCCTCCCTGGGCTCAAGCCCTTACCGTGGGGTTTTGGGCCGCCGCCGCTGCGTACATTGTCGTCGTTCCGTTTGAACACGACTTGGAAAACCTACGCGAAGGTGCGCGCGCCGAGGTCGACAACCTACGCGCCGAGCTACGCGCCGAGCTGGACGGTTACGCCGACCGGATCTACGACCTTCAGAAGACCATCGGTCCCAATCCTTTGCTACCATGTCATCCGCTGGTGCCGTTCGACTTACAACCGGTTCCTGGGGTCGTGGACGAGCTTCGTGACTACGGTCGCCGGCTCAGCGACCTTGAGCTGACCATCGGTCGGTTGCAAGGCGGCAAGTGATAGCAAGAGCACGGACAGGAGACCGGCTATGTCGCAACGGCACCGCGGACCCAAGTCGAAGCGGCGCAGCGCACGAACACAGCCCCCAGACCCATATGTTTTGGACGAGGGGGGCATTCATGCGACGATCGCAACCTGTGAGGCATTCCGAGAGGCAGGGTACAGCGAAGAGGTAGAGCGCTTTGCTGCTGCGCTTCCGCAGGACACTCCGGCTGGGGGCCTGCCCGTCGACAGAATCCGAACTGGACTGGAAGCGATCGCGGTGCAGGGCTGGTTCGATGCGAAGGCGAATGAACCGCTGAAGTGGGTTGCGTCGCTCGACTGTTGGCAGCGCTACCGCGACGCCGGGGAGGACGCTGCCTTGGAGGGGCTCCCGTTCCTGTTTGAGTTGGACTGTGAGTTCTTCCTACGACAGCGGTGGATCGCGGAGCTACTGGGACGGTGGAGACAGCAGCGGCCGGCGCTTCTTCCGAAGGTGCTTCTCGGTACACCCAAACGTGGCGTTACCAGCTACGAACAGGCGCGCAAGACCGAGGAACGAGACTTGCGGATCTATGCCGAGATCGAACGGCTTCGGGATTCTGGCATGTCGATCGAGAAGGCGGTGGCCGACGTGGCAGACCGGAGCCATGAAGTTGCCGGAGAGAAACTCGCCGAGGAGACCGTCAGCAAGATCCGCAAGCGGCGCAAGCGCGGGGAGACGCCGCTAGAGCGCCTACTCTCTCCAAAGTCAGGGTGCGGAAATCGCTGATTTATTGGCCGTGACGACCGGCGCGGACGGGCACTATGGTACGCGCCATGACATCGTACCTGACTGTAGGTGAGGCCGCCGCCGAGTTCCGGTTGTCGCGGCGGTCGTTGTGGCGGCTGATTTCCACGGGCCGGATTCGAGCGTTGCGGCCGTTGCGCCGACGGGTGCTGCTGAGGCGTGAAGACCTGCTGGCACTGGTCGAAGGCGCGGCCGCCTTGGAGAAGGCCCGATGAGCGGGCGCGCCGCAACAGCGTGGCGAGAGCCGAACATCCCGAGCGAGCTGCGGGCGCTACCGCGCTGGGTGGCCTGGCACTATGTCGAGCGCGCCGGCCACGTGACGAAGGTGCCAATCTGTGCGCGCACCGGCGGTGCGGCGAGTGCCACCGACCCTGCGACGTGGTGTGACTACGTGGCCGTGGCGGCATACGCACGGGCACACGATTGTGGTGTCGGCTACGTGCTGGGCGACGGCATCACTGGTGTGGACCTCGACCACTGCATTACCGACACGGGTGAGCTGGAGGCGTGGGCACGGGAGATTGTCGCCGAGCTGGACTCCTACACTGAGACCTCTCCGAGCGGGCGCGGCGTGCATGTCCTTGTGCGCGGCGCGGTACCCGGCAGACGTCGGCGCACGGGCAAGATCGAGGTGTACGACCGTGACCGCTACTTCTGCGTGAGCGGCCGGCACCTGGCAGGCACACCGCAGATTATTGAGGAGCGCAGCGACGCGCTGGCCGGCCTGCATCGGCGCGTGTTTGGTGTGGAGGACGGTACGACGGCCGCACGGTCTGCGACGCTGGCAGCGACGCTCTGCTCAAGCGACAGCGAGATAATCGAACGTGCCCGGGGAGCGCGGAACGGCGAACACTTCCGGCGCTTGTGGGGTGGCGATGCGAGTGGCTACGCATCCGCAAGCGAGGCAGATCTCGCGCTGTGCTCAATGCTGGCGTGGCATACCGACGACGCGGACCAAATAGCGCGGCTGGTCGCACAGAGTGGACTCGCGCGCCAGAAATGGGAGCGGCCGGACTACAGGGAGCGCACCGTTGCGGCCGCGCTGGCGGGCGTGGGCGCACGGCGGGGGGCGAGCAGCGAGCGAACGCTACGCACCGAGGCGCTGGTTGCGCGGGAGCTGGGCCTATGACGCCGCGACCACGACCCGAAATCTTCGCCGGGCTGACGGGGCGCGTCGTCGAAACCTTCGGCGACCACACCGAAGCCAGTCCGATTGCGATTGCGACGCAGTTCATTGTGGGGTTCGGGAACGCGGTGGGGCGCGGACCTCATTTCGTCGTCGGCGAGACGCATCATCACCTGAACGAGAACGTGATCCTCGTCGGAGAGACATCCCGCGCGCGCAAGGGCGACAGCGGCAACATCGCACTGCGGGCGTTGCGCGACGCTGACCCTGACTGGTGCCCAAACAGCGACGTGAGTGGGCTCAGCTCCGGGGAGGGACTTATTCACCACGTTCGAGATGCTGTTGAAAAGATCATCAAGGGCGAACGGGTAGTTGTGGACGAAGGTGTCAGCGACAAGCGTCTGCTCGTTGTCGAGAGCGAGTTTTCGACGGCGCTGAAGCAGTTCACGCGCGAAGGAAACGTGCTCTCGAATGTCCTACGTGACGCCTGGGACGGTAAGCAGACGCTTCGCACGCTAACGAAGAACAGCCCGACGCGCGCGACGGACGCACACATTAGCGTGATAGCTCACAGCACACCGGAAGATCTGGCGCGCTACCTCGTTGATGTTGAAGCCGCGAACGGCCTGGGCAATCGTTTCATGTTCGTCTTAGTGCATCGCGCCAAGCTGCTGCCTGACCCTGGCCGCGCGTCGGCCGACGCGGTGGCGCGGCTCGCGGACGAGGTGCGCGGGACTCTCGACTTCGCGCGACGCGTTGGGGAGATGCGACGCACACCGGACGCCGCAGCGCTTTGGGGACGGATCTATCCCGCGCTGACCGCAGACAAGCCGGCGCTCCTCGGCAAGCTGCTCGCTCGGAGTGAGGCCCATGTGACGCGACTTTCCGCGCTTTCCGCGCTTTCCGCGCGGGGCGGGGAGGTGGACGTTGGGCACCTGGAGAGTGCGCTCGCGTGGTGGGATTACGTCGAGGACAGTACACGCCTGATCTTCGCCGGCCGGACGGGCAGCCGCATCGCCGACCGCATCGCTGGTGCCCTACTCCCGGGCGAGGGCAAGACCCTGGAGGAATTGCGCCGTGAGTTGTTCACCGGGCACGTCGGGAGCGCGGACCTGACTGCTGCTTTGAACCTTCTGCGAGAGCTTGGACACGTCACAATCGAGCGCGACAACAGCACCAAGGGCCGGCCGGCTGTGATCGTGACGCGCGTGGACCCGGCACCGGCCGCGGATGCGCAAGGGGTGAGCGATGACGCGGCCTGAGCGCGTGCGAGATAAGCGAGGAAAGCGAGATAACCGGGTGCCTGCGGGACTTTTCCGCGCTTTTCTCGCTTTCCTCGCAGAGGGTAGGCATGAGCTACCTTGATCTGGCTCGCCGGCTACGCGAATCGGAACCGACCGAACCGGCGTCACGGTTCGACCTGGCCGACTGTCTGGCCCTGCTCGACGACATGCACGCCGGTATCCGGGCGGAGTACGTACCCGGCGCGCTGGCGCTGCTCGACACGGACCCGGATCTTGCCCGGCGCTTTCACGCAACCGAGGATCGGATTGACGGACTCGCTCGCGTGGCCGGCGGACCGACCGAGGCCGACTTCCGCACTGCAATCGAGGCGCATGCCGCCGTCTGGCGCGAGCTGGTGGCGCGGTACCGTGCGCACAAGGAACGCCAAGCCGAGAAGGCGGACCCGATGCCTGAGCTGCCCGAGGATACCGTCCTGGCCGTTGGTGTCAGCTACGGTGACCGCGAACCGGGCACCTGGGACGTGGTGAGGCAGGGGCGGAAGCGATGAGCGCCAAGCGCTGGTTCGAGCTGGAGTGCCGGCACTGCGGGCAACGGTTCGTCGACATGGCGAAGCTGCTCTTCCACCGCTGTCCTGGCCGGCAGGCCGAAGCCTCGCGCACGCGAGCGGCGAAAAAAAATCGAGGCCACCGTACACGAGCCCCTCGCATTTTGGGTGGACCCGGACGCAGAGTCGCGAGGGGGCGGGGGGGGGCAATGTCACCCTGCCACCCGGAAGCCGTTCCGGCGCACCACACGCCGGCCGCTGGATGTTGAGCACAGGAAGTGAACACGCCTCCGGACATCACAACGCTTGCAACCGAGCTGCAGCAGCTGGCGGCCGCCACGGCTCACGACACACTGCCGGTGCTGATCGGCGTCCTTGAGACGGCCAAGGCGATCGCATGGGCAAGGCTCGCGCAACCGGCTGAGGAACTGCGCGCAGCGGTGCCGGATGTCGCGAGCATGACCGCCAGCGAACTCGCGGCGCTGTACAACGTCCCGCGGTCGTTCTTCTACGAGCTTGCCAGGCAAGGCCGCGTGCCGTGCATTCGCCTGGGGCGGTACGTGCGATTCAACCGGGCCGACGTCGAGCGCGCGTTGATCAGTGGGCGCGATTCCAAGATGCTCACGCTTGAACCCACGAAAAAGCGCCGTGCGGTCGCGCCCTTGGACGGGCCTGCTACCGCGGTGCTACCGGCGCGCGGGGGTCAGCGGTGAGCTGCGTCAACCTGCAAGAGCGGTTCGGTCGACAATACAGGGTGACCTGGGAAGCTGATGGTGTCACAAAGCGGTTCTGGGCGCGCGAGGACTGGTCGTGGCTGATGGATATCCGCGGCCGGCGTGGTGTGATCTACCCGTTCGGCGGCGAGATGCTCGCGGCGGTAGAGAGTGGCGCGCGGATCGGTGCGAAGCTGCGGGCGCTGCCGTGCGTGCGGTCTACCCGCGGTGATACCGAGACCGTCGTCACCTTCCACGTTGACGATGCGCCGGCAGTGTTCGAGCTGCTGAAGCCCTACCGGCGCCGGCAGGTGTCAGAGACGCAGCGGGAACGTCTGCGAGCGATCGGTTTCCAGCGTCGGGCACACAGTGAGAGCGACTTCCCGGCCCTAGAATCGACGCAAACAGTCGGAAACAGCCCAGGGCATCTTTTTCGTCGAGCGGGTTTCTGCAGCGCAACAAGCGGGCTGGAAAACGAAGGGCGCCAATGAAGGCGGCGAGGCTCAAGGAAGCTGCGGACCTGGCGGCGCGTCTGCCGGGACTGGTGTCCAACCGGGCACGGAAGCCAGGGTCCGGCGCGCGGGCTACTTGTGCTCCTGCTCTAGTGCATCCAGGCCGTGCATGAGTGCCAGCTTGAGCACGGTGCTCCGCGTCACGCGGCCTAATGCCGCAAAAGTCGGCGTCCGCGAGAGTGCGGGTATAAGAGCGTCCGCACGTCGCAAAATGTCGGCTGGTAGCCGTAAGGCTGTTTGCGCTACTGACGGGGTCTTCAACTTCGCTCCACTCCGTCCGGTCTTCATGGGGTGCGCTTGTACCACAGATGCACTTGACTTGAAAGCACCACGGATGTATACCATATGCACCACATCTTAGACGGAGGGACGATATGCAAAAGCGAACGAAGTACCAAACGTCGCGTGAACGCGCGGCGCGCATGGAGCAGGTCGCTGAGGCGGCGCTCGACCAGGAAGGAGCGAAGTAGGGATGGCGTGCGTTCGTAAGCGGCGCGGCCGCTGGGTGGCTGATTTCCGAGACCGCAGCGGCAAACGACACTGGCAGACCTACGACACGAGGAAGGAGGCAGACGATGCGCTTGCGGACGTCCGCCTCGATCTCCGGGACGGCGTCTACTGCGACCCCGCTACCCTGCCGACCTTCGAGCAAGTGGCGCGCGCCTGGCTCGCGGTCAAACGCGACCATCCGGCCGCAACCTTTCAATTCTGGACAACGCAGGTTGAGCGGCATTTTCTGCCGGCCTTCGGAACGCTCCGGATCGATCAGGTGACCGTGCGCGACGTCGAGCGCTTCCGGAACGGCAAACGCGATGGCACCGATGGCCACGAGCGGTTACAGCGGGCAACGGTCAATCAGCTGCTCCAGACACTCACGGCAATACTCGAATACGCGGTGGTGCACCGCTACCTGAGCGCGAACCCGGGGAAGCAGGTCGAGCGGGTGCGTTTCGAGCGGCGTGCAGGTGCCGCCGGCGTCCAGGCCGTTGACCCGAAGGAAGTACTTACCGCAGAGCAAGCGGCGACGGTCATCGAGGCGGCCTCACCGGGACTCTGCCGGACGTTCATCACCACGGCCGTGCACACCGGTGCGCGCGTCGGCGAGCTGCTGGCGCTGAATTGGGAGCATCTCGACCTGGAAGACGGCAAGATGCGCATCGAGCGCTCGCTGTCGTGGGTCCGCGGTGAGGAGCGCGGCTACGGGAAGAACAAGGCCGTGTTCGGGCCGCCGAAGACCGATTCATCATACCGCACGGTCGATCTTGCGCCGGATCTCGTGCACGAGCTGAAGGCGTGGCGGCTGAGGAGCCGGTACAGCCGCGGTGAGGAGCTGGTCTTTCCGAACAGCCTCGGCAAGCCGCTGCACCGTGCCTTCGTGCACAAGGGCCTGCAACGGGCGATCAAGCAGGCGAACGGGAAGAGGGCAGGGGCTACGCTCCCGCACGTGAGCGTTCACGGACTGCGGCACACCTTCGCCTCGCTGATGATTCAGCTGGGCAAGCCGGTGAGTCAGGTTTCACAGATCCTCGGACACAAGAACCCCGAGCTGACGCTCAAGGTCTATACTCACTGGTTCACGGGCGCGTCGTCTGCCTCGGCGATGGCCGACTTGGCCGCGGCGATCCGCCGGCCGGCAACGGGCGAGAAACCGAGTGGTAGCAAAATGGTAGCAGACGCCACAGCCGGCGAGCTGGCTGCCTCCAAGTAGCTGATTTCTCAGCTGTTCGGCGTCAGCCTTCCCCGGCGATGCCGAGCTTGTCCATCTTGTATTTGAGGATCCGGCGCGTGGTGCCCAGGATTTCGGCGGCCCGGGTCTGGTTGTTTTGCGCTTGCGACAGCGCCGTACGGATGAGTTCCTGCTCGAATTGGTCGACCGCTTCACTGAGCCTGGTTTCACCGCGCAGAACACTTTGTTGCGCCGGATGGATGCGGCCGTTGCCGGCGTGTAGGTACTGCGGCAGATCCTCTCCCGTCATCACCCGCCCCGGGGACAGGACCAACGCTCTTTCGATTAGGTTCTCGAGTTCCCGGACGTTGCCAGGCCAGGAATACTGCATCAGAAGATCCAGCGCCTCGTTACTGAACGACTTTTCCACAAGCCCGAGTTGCTGCGATTTGAGTTGCAGAAAGTGGTGGACGAGCACGGGAATGTCCTCGCGGCGCTCGCGTAGGGCGGGAAGGTGGACGGAAACGACATTCAGCCGGTAGTACAGATCTGAGCGGAAGTTGCCCTCGCGCATGCCCTGGTGCAGGTCACGATTGGTGGCGGCGATGACACGGACATCGACGTGAATAGCCTGGGCCCCGCCGATGCGCGCGAACTCTCCTTGCTCAAGCACCCGTAGGATCTTGGCTTGGGTGCTGGGATTCATCTCGCCGATCTCATCCAGGAAGATCGTGCCTTGGTCGGCCAGCTCGAACTGCCCTGGCTTCTTCACGTATGCGTCGGTGAAAGCGCCCCGTTCATGCCCGAACAGCTCGCTCTCGAGCAGGTTTTCCGGGATCGCAGCGCAGTTGATGGTCACCATCGGCTTGTGCGCGCGCGGGCTGTGGTAATGAAGGGCTTTGGCGATCAGTTCCTTGCCGGTACCGCTTTCTCCGGTGATCAGCACCGTGGTCTTGAGGGGCGCAACCATAGAAACGGTTCTGAGAACTGCCTGCAGCTTGGCGGAGCTACCGACGATGCTCTCGAAACTGTAACGCACACCGACCTCCGCGCGGAGGTTTTGCACCTCGCGCGCCAAAGCGGCCGACGCCACTGCACGCTCCACGATCACCTGCAGTTCGTCGATATCGAAGGGCTTGGTCACGTAGTCGAAGGCGCCCAGCTTCATCGCGGTCACCGCGGTCTTCACCGTCTTCGTCGCGGTCAGCATCACCACCTGTGCAGAAAGGTTGCGCTGCTTGATTTCCTCCAATACCTCAAGCCCGTCCATTCCCGGCATCAGGATGTCGAGCAAGACGACGTCCACGGCGTGTTTACTCAGCAGCTGCAGACCTTCATTGCCGGAAACAGCTGTCAGAACCTCGTAGCTTTCCTTGAGCAGCATGCGCAGCGACTCGCGCACGCCCGGTTCGTCGTCAATGATTAAGACTTGCCGCTTTCCCATTTCCGGGTGTGAACTCCTCTCGGCCTGGAAGCCAGACGGTTACCGCGGTCATGTCGGGTCGCGCGTGGACCTCGATGCGGCCGCCGTTGCGCTCGATCAGACTCTTGGCGAACATCGCGCCTAACGGGAGCAAGACCTCCGCTTCTGGGGAGGGACGGTCGAGAAACTCGGCAAGTTTGCCCGCCAGCGGCTGTCGTGCGCCAGCGAACTCGAAGGCCACCGCCGCCGCTCCTTCCACGGGGTGTACCGTCAGGGTCTGTCCTTCCGGCAGGTCCCGAACGATCACGCGCAAGAGATTTTCGAACGCGTACGTGACCTGGGCGGGGTCGACAAATACCGCGAGCTGTTCGGGGGGGCGATAGTCCAGCAGGACGCGCCGTTCCGTCAAGGTCGGTGCTAACTCGCTCAGACACGGTGAGAGCAAAGTGTCGAGCTCGACATCGCCCGCAGCCGGCGCCCGAAAACGCGTGAACTGCAAGAGGTTTTCAAGTGCACGGTCCATGCGATCGACGGCCTCGCCTGTAAGCCTAGCCACCTGCTCACGCCCCGTTTCATCGGCGAGGAGGCGTTCTAGGTGCTGGGCGACTGTTTTAATCGTGACCATCGGGTTTTTGAATTCGTGGGCGAGTTCGTTGATGACCAGATCTACCGTTTCGTTGGCTTCAGGGGTAGGAGCGGGTTCGCAGTGCGCGGTCGTTTTCCCAGGCGGGCGGGGAACAAGTCGCCCGTAACCAAACAGCAGGTCCTCGGCATCGAGCGTCCGGCGGTCCGCCAACACGACGGAGCGGGTTAGGACGGCTTCCAACTCTGCTAAGTTCCCAAACCACAGGTAGTGCACCAGTCGGTCCATCGCGCGCTGCGTGAACGCCACCGGCTCGGCCCGAAGCAGAGATGCCAGCGCTCCGGCGATGTGTTGCACCAGCGCGGGGATATCGGCAGTGCGCTCCCGCAATGGTGGAAGTGTGATCGGGAAAACGCTGATTCTGTAAAACAAATCGCGGCTTAGCCGATGCGTGCGGGCGATCTCTTCCAGGCTGCAGTTCACCGCGCAGATGAGCCGGACGTTGTGCCAGCCTTTGTCGGAAGAAAATCCCCCACGATCCACAATCTCCAAGAGCCACTGCTCGGTCTCGGACGTCACGGCATCGATTGCAGTGACGAAGAGCGTGATATCTCCCGGGCACATGTGGGCGGTTTGTTGGAGCACCGTAGGGGTGCAATGGGGTGGTGCAAGGGGCAGGAAATAACCGTGGTGTCCGAAGCTGTGGATGGCGCGTGCCAGCCGGGCCTTCCCGCTCCCGGATTCGCCGCAGATCAGGATCGGGAAACGAGTGGCGGCGGCCCGGCGGGCGAGCAACGCCGCGTCCTTGGGAAAGATTGGGTACTCAATGTCCAGCCGGTTTCCGTGAATGGCCCCGCGCCCAGCCAATAGTCCTTCCACCCGGGTGCGCAGGTCGTCAGGCGCGAAGGGATACGGAAGCACCGGCTGTGCGGGGGTCGTGCTGGGCGTGTTGCCGGGCCCTTCGATCCAGAGCACCGGGACGTCCGGTAGCGAAGCTACGGACGCGGGTGAAAGGGTGTCCAAGCCCACGACCAGGAGTCCGGCGTCCTGAACGCTGGAAGGATCACGTGCGTAGGCCGACGCGCTGAGACTGTCGACATCGTAGCGGTCGTTCAGGACTATGGCGATTGTCTCTCGAATTATCGGGGAATCATCGATTACCCAAACGCGTGGGCGGACCACTCAGCAACCTCCTTCCCCTCCCTCTTGCCCTCAACGGACTCGGATAGAACGACGCTTCACCCTAGCCGGTTTCGGCTGCAAAAGTCAACGCTCAATTGGGCTCAATTGGGCGATTGAGCGCTTGGCATGGCTTTGCTTTTTCGGTTGCCGAATCCACAAAATTCGCTTGAAAAAGTTTAAGGGGGCGTGGTAACGGTCATCATTAGTCAGAAGCAACTGCTGTGTATGCCCGAAAGCTTGTGCAACAAGAGGGGCGATGGCTTGAGTGAGGAATTGGTTGCGACCAAAAGTTTGATCGGTGAACGAGCGGTTATGGAGTCTTGAAGTGGAAGGTGCATCGCGCGGAGCAACGGGTCCGATGCGTCAAGACAACCTTGATGGGACGCGCGCGGAGGACGAGGACCGGATCGTCCTGGTGCGTCCAGCTGTCGTGGAGCGCGTAGAACACGTGTTTGGAAATCTGTTTCAGCGAATCTACCACCTTGCAGATCAGGCGCGCCAGCACGACGGCGCGCCGGTAGCGCTACTGTCCGCCAGCATCAGGGAGTTGGAAGATTTCCTGCAGTTGGTGATGGACTACTTTTCGCCCTTGCCGCTGATGTTGCAGTTCGTGCCGGCCATCGAGGTGGCGCAGAGCTTGGCGCGCGAAATCAGCGAGGCGGTGGGATGCCCGGTGAAAATCGATGGGCGGCACGCGACCGGCCGCTTGTTGGTCGATCCCGGCCGGTTGGTGCGGGCGTTCGCATTGCTGGCACGGCAACTCGGGCGTAGCGGCAATGGTTGCTTTTCCCTGGAGATACACACCGCCGTGCGGTCGTCCAACCACTCGATCGTGCTCACCATGGGCGTGCCTTCGCACTTGATTTCCAGGGGCTCGCCATCGACCGAAATGCAGTGGACGGTGGCAGAGAAGGTCTTTGAAAGCCACGGCGGAGCTTTGACCCAATGCTCAACCGCTTCGGGAGAAGTTACGTGGGAAGTAGTGCTTCCGCTCCAGTCCTAGCCTTGCCGAGCACTCCCGTCCGCATCTTGATCGTGGACGATGATCCACTCATTCGGCGTCAACTCGAAGGCCTATACATGAATCACGGCTATCCCGTCGAGTCGGCAGCCGACGCACAGGAGGCGCTGGAGCACATGAGCGGGTCGGAGTTCGCCCTGGCGCTCGTGGACCTGAAAATGCCGGGCAGCGACGGCATGACTTTGATTCGCGAGATCCGGGAACGCTGGCCGGTTGTGGATGTCATCATGATCACTGGTTACGGCAGCATCAAAGGCGCTGTCGAGGCGATGCGTCACGGTGCCTGCGATTACATAACCAAGCCGTTCGAGCCAGACGATATCTTGCTGGCGACGCAGAAGGTCCTCGAACGGCGGCGGTTGCTCGACGAGATCGAGTACCTGCGCAAACAGCTGTCGGACCGGTACACCTTTGCCAACATGATCAGCCGGGATCCGGCGATGTTGGAGCTCTTTTCGACCATCGAGATGCTGGCACAAAGCGACGTGACCGTGGTCGTCACCGGCGAGTCCGGCACCGGCAAGGAATTGGTCGCCCGCGCCATCCACTATCAAGGCAAGCGCAAAGCGGGTCGTTTCGTCGCCATCAACTGCGCGGCGGTGCCGGAAGCCCTGTTCGAAAGCGAGCTGTTTGGGTACGAGCGGGGCGCCTTCACCGGGGCCATGCAGGACCGCGTCGGCAAGATCGAGCTGGCGAACGGCGGAACCCTGTTTCTCGACGAGGTGGAAACTATTCCGCTGAGCATGCAGGCGAAACTCCTGCGGGTGTTGGAGGATCGCGCCATCGAGCGGTTGGGCAGCAACCGCCGGGTCAGCGTCGATATGCGCGTCGTTGCCGCCACCAACCAGGATCTCACCGGGGCCGTGGCCGCAGGTCGGATGCGAGAGGACTTCTATTATCGGATCAATGTCGTGCCGGTGGTGCTGCCGCCTTTACGCCAGCGGATCGCGGACGTGCCGTTGTTGGCAGCGGACTTCCTCCGTAGCAACGCGATGGCGCGCGAGAAGGGTATCAACCGGGTGTCGGAAGCCGCACTGGAGATGCTCATGGGCTACTCCTGGCCGGGGAATATCCGTGAGCTCCTCAACGTTTTGGAGCGAGCCGTCCTGCGTGCCAAAGGGGACACGATTCACGAAGTCGATGTTCCTGGAGCCGAACCCAAAATATCGAAAACTCAGGACCATGCCGATTTTGGTTTGCCGCTTCGTCCTTTTCTGAAGAGAGCTGAACAACAGTACCTGACCCGTGTCCTGCAACACTATCATGGAAGCATTGCACCCTCCGCGCGGCATGCGGTGATCGATGAGGCGACGCTCCACCGCAAGATCCGCACGCACGGTTTGCGGCCCGGAGAGTTTCGCCGTAAAGCGCGCGCCGGGGCTGGGGAGGGGAAGGCATGAGGCCGATAGGCGATCAACCTTGCAGTGATGCCAGGCCGGGGCGAGCGCCGCAGTTGCAGGTCGCACCGGTGCGAGCCGCGATCGGGGCTGAAAGCGGCGTTGACAGCGCTGCGTGCTTGGCACGGCGATTGTTGCCGGAGAGGGAGGCGTCCAATGTATTGCGAGTTCTACCAGCTGACCGAACGCCCCTTTAACGTCACACCCGATCCGAAGTTTCTGTATTTGAATGCCCGGTACCGCGAGGCCATCGCGTCCCTCAACTATGGCATTACGCAGCGGAAGGGGTTCGTCACGCTGATCGGTGAGGCCGGCACGGGAAAGACCACGCTGCTCAACAAGCTCCTCGAGGACTTGGACTCGAAAACGAGATCGGTCTTTATCTTCAACACCAATGTCACCTTCGAGGAGATGCTGGAGTACATTTTCGCGGAGTTCGACCTCCCCGTACACAACGGCAAGAAGCTGTACATGCTTCAACGGCTGAATACGTTTCTGCTGGACGAACTGCGGGCAGGGTCTAACGTGGCGCTGCTGATCGACGAGGCGCAGGACCTCGAGTTTTCCGTGCTTGAGGATTTACGTCTCTTGTCGAATCTGGAAACGGCGAAAGAAAAAATCCTGCAGATCGTGTTGTCTGGACAACCGGAGTTGGGGCAGAAGCTGAGCAACCCGGTTCTACGCCAGCTCCGGCAACGCATCGGCATCAACTGCCGACTGTTGCCACTGTCCCGGGATGAAATCACCGAGTACATCCAGTACCGGCTCCAAGCCGCCGGCTGCCCGGACCTAAAGCTGTTCTCCCGTGAGGCGGTGGAGCAGATCTATCACTTCTCGCGGGGCATCCCGCGGCTGGTGAACGTCGTTTGCGATAATGCCCTGGTCATTGGCTACGCCCTTGGGAAGAAGCGGATCGGTGCCGACTTGATCACCGAGGCGGCGGCCGATCTACTCTCCAACGAGCAAACGGCGGAAGACCTCAACACACAGCCCCCTCCGGTTTCAACGGTTACCGTCAGCACGCCGTCACGCGTACGCTGGCGCCCGCGCCTCGCGGTAATGGCGCTGCTCCTGGTGGCGGTGGCGATCGGGCTGCTTTCCGGTGTGCGGACCATGCTGCAGAAGCAAGACAAGCACCTTGTAGCGGCCCCCGCGGAGCCGCTGAAGCTTGAGGTCATTCGTCCGGGGTCGCAAGCCCGAAGTGGTAGCGTCGAGTATCCAGTTGCTCGGCCGGACGACACAATGAAGGATGTGGCGGCGGCAGTCCCTGAAGCCAACCCTCCGGCTGAGGCGGGGTCGCCATCCAAGATGATCGCTGCTGCCGAAGCCGGGCCGCCGACTGATGCCGGCAACTCCGCGCCGGGAAAGGGTCATGAAAGTGATGGCGGCGTTCGGGTAGCGGTGCAGCAGGGCGATCGTCCGGCTACCGCTGGAGTGGCCGCCGGTGGTCCAGGGGCAGCTCGGAACGGCCCGGAGGCGGCGCACGACGCGGCGGCGAGCACCAAAGGCTCAGAAGTGGCTCCCGCCGCATCTGAGCAGGGGCTTGCGGAAGAGGTCGCGGCGGCCCCTCAGGATCGTGGGCGCACGGTTGGAGCGCAGGCTGAGGAAGCAGCTCTCAACACTGATGGTGGCGAGCCGGTGGGGGAACACAAGGCACGCGAACCGGCGCCTGCGCAAGTGGCCGCTGTGGCGGATGACACCGGCATGGCAGGCGATCAGAGGTCAGGGCGATATGCTCGCTTGGAAGGGATGCCGTTCGCGGAAGTCGTCGTCCGTGGCGGCGACTCGATGTCGGCGATCGCGCTACGCAAATACGGACACGCGACCTATACAATCTTGGACCTGCTGAAGTTGGCGAATCCCGACCTGAGAGACATTAACATGATCACCATTGGCCAAAAGATCCGGTTGCCTGAGCTTGGCGATGGCTTTCCAATTCTGAGCGATGGCAGCGGCCGCTACTCACTACTGGTGTATTCAAGTCACGTGGGTGGGCGTGCCACGGCCGTTCAAAACGCGCTTCGCAGCCGCGGTTTTGATGCCCGTGTCAGCCAAGGCAGCATCGGTTACCAGAAACCGGTGTTCCGGGTCGTCATCTCGAGAGGGAACAACCGGGAGGAACTGATTGGACTCGGACGGCAGCTGCAGAAGCTCTTCCGCGAGGACACCCGGATTGCCCAGCTGGGCGATTAGGTTGGGTGGGAGTGTGGCATGGCTCTGCAGTGGTTTGTCGTCAGCACGAAAGGTCGCCGAGAAGAATTTGCGCAGGATCAACTGTTGCGTCGCGAGGTCGAAACTTTTCTGCCGCGGATATTGGAGCCCGTACGTTTCCGGCTCAAGCCAGTGATCGCGCCCTTGTTTCCCGGGTATTTGTTCGTTCACATCGAGATCGATGAGCAGTACTTCGATGTGGTATGGACTCCGGGAGTCAGGCGATTCATCGGATTCGGCGCGCTCCCCTGCCCGGTGGACGATGCGGTGATCGGTTTCCTGCATGCCCGCGTAGGGGAAGAAGGAATCGTACGGATGAAGCCCGTGTTCAGGCAGGGCGACATGGTCCGCGTCACGCACGGGCCCTTTGCGGGTTTGATCGGAATCATCGAAAACCCCAGCTGTGGCCGTGACCGCGTGAGGGTGTTGATGGAGCTGTTGCGGCGCCAGACACGGGTCGACGTGCCGCAACATCTTCTTGAACGCGTGTCGGCGTAGTGGCGGAGGCTAGCGGGTGCGATAAACCCGCGTGGCGTGGGCGAGCGGGCAGGCTCGCGATCGAACTGCCGGGAAAGACAGCCGGGCGGTGTGGCGGAGCTATGTTTAGCAGCGGGGTCGGCTTTGGGCATGAGTGATTCCGGATCCATCGTTAGGGACATGATCACGGGCAGCCTTGGCGGAGCCTGGGGAGGGGCGGTCGTAGGCCTTGCCGAAGCCACCGTGATTACAATCAGCAGCGCGCCGGGTGAGGAGTACTGGCTCTTCCCGTATGCAATCGTGAGTTACGGAATACTCGGCATGGTGATGGGGCTGGGTTGCGCCGTCGTCGGCGCGGCCTTTGTGCCGCAGAGGGTCCGCGGCGCCATGCTTGGTCTAGGAGCAGGCGCTGCGTTCTTTCTGATCGGTTTTTCTGTTGCGCGCTATCACATCATCCAACGGGTCTTCGATGAAGAGCTGGTGACCATCTCGGGGATGGGTCTCACGGTGCATGCGGGGATCTTCCTTTGCGTCGGTGTATTGGCGTTGGCGTTGCTGTACGGCGGTCGATGGGTGCAGCACTGCCGTAGCGGTCTCGTCCTCCCGGCGATGGCGCTGGTAGCCTGTGTCGGCGTCAGCTGCGGTGCCGCGGTGTTGACTTCGCCACATGCTCCGGAGCTGGTGGCCAGCCGGCCGCGGAGGGTCACCCCTCACATAGCGCCCAACATCATTCTGATTATTCTGGACACCTTGCGCGCCGATGCGCTCGGATCATACGGGGCCGCCGCCACGGCTAGCCCGGCGTTGGACGCCTTCGCGCGTGAAGCCGTCCGCTTCGAGAACACGTACTCGCAGTCGAGCTGGACGCGACCGTCAATCGCCACGATCCTGACCTCGCTCTATCCATCCGAGCACGGTACCATACACAAGATGGATGCGCTGCCTGACCGAGTGACCACACTCGCCGAAGCCCTGCGCGCCAACGGCTACTGGACTGCAGGCTTCGTGAGCAACATCAATGTGGCGCCGGTTTTCAACTTTCAGCAGGGATTCGACGAATACACATATTTGGCACCGTATTTCTACTTCTGGGCGACCGACTCGGCGACGCAACTGGCGATTTACAAGGGCTTGCGGCTCGCCCGCGAACGCTTCCTGCGCGGCCGCATCTACTTCTACAACTATTATCAAGACGCTGAGGTGGTCACCGGGGCGGTAACGCAATGGGTGGAGCACAATCCACCCACCCCGTTCTTTCTCTTCATCCACTTCATGGACCCGCACGATCCGTACTTCGAGCATCCGTACAACGGGCGGGGCGTTGCCCGGGTTTCGAATCCAGACCCTCCTGCCAGCCGGAAAGACGAGTTGCACGCGCTGTACGCTGGGGATGTCGCATACCTGGACCAGCATCTCGGCGACCTGCTTTCCCGACTGAAATCGGCGGGCCTGTACGACAACACGATCATTGCGGTCACTGCCGATCACGGGGAGGAATTTCAGGAACACGGTGGGTGGTGGCATGGAACCACCTTGTATCAGGAGGTTGTGCATGTGCCTCTCATGGTGAAGCGGGCGCACGAGGAACGTCCCGGGCAGGTCGAATCGCATAGCGCGCGCACGCTCGACATCGCGCCAACCTTGATGGCGGCGGCCGGACTCAAGATTCCTCGCGAGTTCCTCGGGCGAGACCTTTTCGGTCCTCCCGCCCCCGAGCCAGAGCCGCTGTTTGCCGAAGAAGAACTGGAAGGCAACGTTCTGGCTTCGCTACGCGTTGGCCCCTGGAAAGTCATCACTGCCAACGCCGACAACCCCCGTGGCCTCCAGCCCGTGGAACTGTACAACCTCGACCAAGATGCCCGCGAGCGACACAGCCTGGCGCCGACGGAGCAGGCGCGCATGGAGCAGATGCTCCAGTTGCTGGCACAAGAGCGTGCGCGAGTGAACAACCGCAACCAAGTCACGGGTCGGATGGGTCCCGACGATGTTGCTGATCATCGGTCTTGATGGTGCGACCTGGGATCTGATCGATCCGTGGATCGCGGCGGGGCGTTTGCCGCACCTTGAGCGGCTGCGCCGTCAAGGGCTATCGGGCCCGCTGGGGTCCACCGTGCCACCAGCTACGTTCCCCAGTTGGTCCACATTCATGACCGGCGTGAACCCGGGTAAGCATGGCATCTTCGATTTCACTCGACGTCAGCTGGGCACCTACAGGGTACAGTTTGTCAATGCGAGCCTCCGCAAGGCACCCACGATCTGGAAACTACTGAGCGATGCCGGCCGGCGCGTGGGCGTGCTCGGTGTGCCGGGGACGTATCCTCCCGAGGATGTGAACGGCTGCATGATCAGTGGCTTTGATACGCCGGTGACCACGCGTGCCGATGCCTCGTTTGTGAGCCCGCCGGCGCTGGCGCCACTGGTCGAGCAAATGGGCGGATTCCCGTTTGCAGACTTCCAGGAGTTCCGCGTTGGCCCGCGTTGGTATCGCATGGCCCTGGAGCGCTTGCTGCGCGGCATCGAGACCAAGACCCGTTTGGCCAAGGCGCTCTTGCAGCAACAGGACTGGGATTGTTTTCTGCTACTGTTTGGGGAGTCGGACACGGTGGCGCATCATTTTTGGAAATTCCACGACGCCAGGTCGCCCATGTTTGATGCGGGGGGCGCCTCGGAATTCGGTGACGCTATCCTGCGGGTGTATGAAGCGCTCGATGGGGCCATCGGGACGCTGACCGGTGCGGTCTCGGCGGCAACGGTGCTCGTGGTGTCCGATCACGGCTTCGGCGGCACGAGCAGCAAGGCCGTCTATTTGAATCAGTGGCTGGCGCAGCTCGGGTTGCAACGCCGGCACCAGCGTGCCGGCTCGCGGCTGAGCGCGCGACTGAAACGCGCGGCGCTACAGTGTATCCCAGCGCACCTGCAAGCCCAGCTCTTTCGGTTGCAGCACGGCCGTTGGGCGAACTGGTTGGAGAGCCGGTCTCGCTTCGCGGGAATCGATTGGACGGGTACCCGCGCCTTCTCGGAAGAACTCAACTACTTCCCGAGTGTATGGCTGAACTTGAAAGGCCGTGAGCCACAGGGGGTGGTGGAACGCGCGGATTATCGGGCTGCGCGTGACGACATCTGCATGGCTGCTGAAGGACTTCGGGACCCCGAACACGGACGACCGGTGGTGAGGCGGGCCTGGCGGCGCGAGGAACTGTACGACGGGCCTTGGACGGAGTACGCGCCTGACGTCATTTTGGAGTTCAATTACGACGACGGCTACACATACCGGTGCTTGCCCAGCGTGGCGGCGCGGACGTCGAAAGCTGTTTGCGTGCTGAGCGCGACCGAATGCGGGAGCGGCAAACTTGTCGGCATGAGTGGTAGCCATCGCCCGGACGGAATGTTTGTGCTCAGCGCCTCGGATGTCGCCTGGAGCCGCCGTGGCGCGGCAATCGCCGATATGGCGCCGACCATCTTGCGCTTGTGCGCCATCGACCCGCCGGCTGGCTTGGACGGAAAAGCGTTGGTCGGACCGCCGCGGTCGAGCTGCGACGCAAAGGCTTTAGACATGCAGGCGCCGGCTTCAGAACATCCGTACGACGAGGCCGAGGAACACGAAATAAGCGCGAGGTTCACTGCGTTGGGGTACCTCGAATGAATGCCGATTCGCTTCGGCGCCGCATCGCGATGGTGGCGGCGTGTCCGTTTCCATCGGCCCGGGGCTCGCAGGTGCTCATCCGGGAACTGGCAGAGGCTTTGGCTGAACGAGGGCATGAGGTCCATGTCGTCACGTATCCCTTTGCGGAGAGTGTCGTCCCCATCCGCGGAATCTTTCTGCACCGTATCCGTTTTTCGCCTCTGGCACGTTGGCGCCGCAAGCTTGGATGGTGTAAGCTTCTGCTCGACTTGACCCTTGCTGTAAAGCTGTACCGCGTGGTTCGCGCTCAACGGATCGAGGTCATCCATGCGCACAACTACGAAGGGCTGTTGGTCGGGTTGTGCGTTCGCTGGCTCAGCGGCATTCCGGTCGTGTATCACTCGCACAACGCCCTGAGCGATGAGCTTGGTTATTACTTCCGGCCTGGCATACGGCGCGCTGCGGCATCCTGGATCGGCGGCGTGCTCGATCGGCTGATCCCGCGTCGCGCCGACTTCAGTATTGCCCTGACTCCGGCGCTCGAACATTTTCTAAGCGGGCGCGGTGTGGCAGCAAGCCGACTGGCAGTCGTCGCGCCTGGCAGCTCATCGGTTGCGCCGCCGCAACCGCCGAGGACCCATCCGTTCGCGGGGCATTTTGTGGTCATGTACACGGGGAATTTCGACCCTTACCAGGATCTCCCGGTTCTGTTCGGCGCCTTTGCCGACTTCAGTGCATCCGGCGAGGCGGCGCTGCTGGTTCTCGTAACCCACGACCCGGATTGGTCAGAGAACTTGAACGAGCGGTTGCGATCGCTGCTGCGCGAGAGCCGGGCCCAGGTCATTGTCGCGTCCGCCTTCTCAGTGGTCCGCCGCCTGCTGGCGGGCGCCGACATCCTGGTCTGCCCGCGGAGCTCCTGGTCCGGCTTTCCAATCAAGCTCATCAACTACATGGCTGCAGGTAAACCGATAATTGTAGCGGAGGGCTCGGCAAAGAATATCAGGAGCGGCCAGACCGGGCTGACGTTCCCCAATGGAGATGCGGCAGCACTTAGCGCTGCCCTGGAACGGCTGTCGCAGGATGCGGCACTCCGACGGCGGCTGGGCGAAGCAGCTCGGGTGACGGTGGCGCAGCTGTACAGCTGGCAGCGGGCGGCATCGCAGATCGAGCAGATCTATGCGCAGGTGGCCGGGCCCGCTCCTGCCGGAGCAGGTCTCGGGCGGGTGTACCCCGGACAGCTCGCAGGGATTGATAGCTTGCGCCAGAGATCGTATAAGCGCCGCGAGCGACAGTCCGCTGTGTGAGCGGTGGATATATATCTAAGGTAAGGATATACGTTACCTAGAAGGTAAGGATATGCGTTACCTAGTTGGTAAGATCGGCGGATGCTTGGTTCTGTCCCTCGGCATACTTGCGTGTGGATGCGGTACGACACGGCCGGTGCTGCTACCGCCCTTGGAGGCCGCACCGGAAGCCGGGGTCTCCGGTGAAGCGGCCGCGGGCTACCGCCTGCAACCGGGCGATATCCTGCGCATCGAATTCCTGTATCACCCCGAGCTGGACATCAAAGTCGTGATCCGACCGGACGGCTACATGGCCCTCCCGGCTGCGGGCGAGATTCATGCGGCGGGGCTGCGCACGACAGAACTCGAACAGGTGATCAAGGAGCGCACCAGCGACCGGCTGCGCGATCCCGAGATATCCGTAATCGTGGCGCAGCTGGCCGAGCAGAAGGTGTACGTCGGCGGCGAGGTCCGGCTGCCCGGATTCGTTGCTTACCAGCCCGGAATGAGCCCGCTGCAAGCGATCATGGACCGTGGGGGCTTTACAGATACCGCGCGGCTCGATAGCGTACTGCGGCTTTCGGGTACAGAAAACGACTATCAAGGGACGCGGCTCGATTTCACCAAATCGCTTTCGGAAGGGACGCGAGAAGACATGCATCTGACTGCTGGCGATATCCTCTACGTGCCCAGGACGACTATCGGGGATCTCAATGCGTTTGTCAAGTACTACATCAAGAATATGTTGCCAACGACAACGCACGTAGGGGCCGGCGCGGTTTACTAGCGTTTGACGACTATACCCATGGCACACGAACCAACGAACCGGGACATCGGCCACCGTAACGGCAACGGCAACGGCTATGGCTACGGTGGCGTTGCCGGCCGGGGCGCGAGCGGCGGCGAACAGGTCCGCGACATCTTGCACGTCATCTTCAAGCGCAAGCGCTTCATCGGAGCATTGTTCCTGAGCGTGGCGTTGCCGGGGCTGATCGCTACGTTGCTGAAAAAACCCAGTTACGTGGCCACCGCGAAGGTGATGATCTCCACCCAACGGAACGACCCGACATTGCAACCGACCGATCTCACCAAACTGGAGACTATTCAGCTCAATGAGTCGCTGGTGAACTCAGAAGTGCAGGTGGTCGGCAGCCGCGACCTGCTGGAACGCGTGGTGCGGTCGCTCGCGGTTTCGGGGGACGGCAACGCCCCGCCACACGTCGAAAACACGAGCAGCACCTTCGGCACCGAGGTGCTCGGTATGGGGCAGAATTTGAGCCTTACGCCCGTCAAGAACTCCAATGTGATCCAGATCGACTACAAGTCGTCCGAGCCGTCCTTCGCGACCCTCGTCGTTAACCGCGTCGTCGACGAGTATCTCGCCTACCATGCAATGATCCACGGCAACAAAGGGCTGTCGCAGTTCTACGACGAGCAGCGCCGCACGCTCGAGAAACGTTTGCAGGAAGCCGAGGACGCGCTAGGAGCTTTTTCCGAACGGGAAGGCGTGGTCTCGCCCAAAGACGAGGTTCAAGCTGCGGTGCGGATGTCCGGCGAAGTCAGCGGTGCTCTGCGTGATGTCGTCGGTACGGCTTCCGGCACCGAGGAACGCATCCGCGTGGTGCGCGAGCAGCTCGCGGCGCAACCGGAGGTCATCAAACAACAGCAGTCGCTGGAGATGAATCCGAGCATTACGCAGATTACCTCGCAGTTGATCGATCGACAGGTCGACCGCATCACGCTGCTGCGGAAGTATATGGAGAAGGACCGGCACGTGCATGACAATGCCGAAGAGATCGCCGAGCTGAAAGCACGACTGGATGCCGAGACCAGCGAGCGCCCGACAGTGGTTACCCGCCAGGTTTTGCAGCTGAACCCACTGCACGCAGACCGTTTGCGCACCCTGTTCGACCTCGAAGCTACTCTCAGGGAGATGCGCGCACGACAAGCCTTACTCGAAGAGGAACTCAGTCGCGTCAATCGTCAACTGCTCTCGCTGCAACAGAAGGGCACTGAGTACGACCGGCTCGAAGAGGAAGTGAAGAATCGGCGCGACACCTATGAGCTGTACGTCAAGCGCGAGCAGGAGGCGCGGATCACCCAAGCCATGGATGAGCAGAGTTTGGTCAACGTCGATGTCGTTCAGCGGCCGGCCTTGCCGCTGGCACGCGCCGATATGCAGGGAGTTTCGATGGCCCTGTCCATCCTCGCGGGTCTCGTGGTTGGAATTGCGGGTGCATTCGGGCGTGAGTATCTGAGCCGTTCGCTGCATTCTGAGGGCGATGTCGGACGCCTCTTGGGTCTGCCGGTGCTGGCCAGCATCGGCGACTACAAGGCTTAGCGCCGTCCAAACGGGCGAACCTTGAGCAAGATCTACGAAGCGGTCAAGAAGGCAAGCGAGGAGCGGGAACGCACACACGCGCGCACGGTGCGGCCTGCAGCGTCGTTTCGCGATGGGGTAGCGGCCGGCGGCGGTGCAGAGGACGACTATCAGAAACTGCGCGCCAGTCTGGTGTCGATTCCCGTGCCAGCGGGATTGCATATCATTCTCGTCACCTCAGCCCGTCACGGCGAAGGTACGACCACCGTCGCCGTCGGGCTGGCCACGGCGTTGGCCAAAGAGCGTGATGCTCGAGTGTTGCTCGTCGAGGGGAACTTCCGCAGCCCGTCGTTTAGTAGCGTCCTTCCTCTGACCAACGACGTGGGCGTGCTGGACTTTGCTTCCGGCCGTGCGACTCCGGAGGCAGTTGCGACGCGCCTGGAGCAACTCAATCTGTCCGTGATCGCGGCCGGAGCAGCGACCAGCACAGGCGTCAAGGTCGAAATCGTCGACGAGTTGGTTGGCCGGCTGCAATCGCAGTTCGATTTCATCATCATCGATGGGCCGCCGGTGAACAGTTATGCGGACGCGAGCGTGCTGTCTACCAAGGTCGATGGTGTGATCCTCGTGGTGGAGGCCGACGTGACGCCGGTGTCCGAGGCCGAGGCGGCGAAGCGACAGCTCGATCGTGTGGGGGCGCGGATCCTCGGCGTCGTTCTGAACCGACGGCGCTCCTATATCCCCACGTTCCTCGAGAGCGTCCTCTAAGGGGTGAGATTACCTTCATGCAAGCGGTCGGTACTGTCCAACGGTCCCCTTCGTCGCATGGCTTGTTGCCGGCCTTGTTCCTGGTGTTCCTGGCCTTCCTCGTGGGGGTAGGGACGATCGTGGTCGGACCGATGGCGGTCCTGCCGATCTTTGGGCTCCTGTTTTTTGCGCTTGTGGTGGTGCGGCCTGAGTACGGGATCGGCTTGTTCGTGTCGACCTTTTTGATGACCTACCCGGAAGCGTTGCAAGGTAGTGGATCGCTAACGATCAACAACGCGCTTGGGGGGTTGTTCCTCATTTTGCTTACCTACAAGGTGTACAATGACCACGACTGGTGGTTCGTGCGCTGTCGCGAGTTGCAGCTGTTGGGGCTCATTTTTTTGATCTTTGCGATAGCCAACCGGTTCAACGCCCCGGATCCGCGGCTGGTGTCCGTCATGGGCGTGCAAGAAGGAATCTCCGAAAGTCCCCGGACCTTCTTGACTCGTAGTGCCTTTACAATCTTCCTCGTCAACTTCATAAGAACACCCAGGCAGATAGTGATGATTTATCTGCTCATCACTGTGCTCATGGTGATCACCGCTCTCTCCGGCGTGCGCGCGGTGATGCAGGGCGGCGGGCAGCACGGCTACCGCGCCGTCAGCGATGTCATTGCGGCGGCGGGCAACCCGAACCGGTTGGCGATGTTCGCGATCATGCCCATCGCTGGGCTCTGGTACCTGACGCGATCGCTGCGGGTGCCGGTGTTGCTCGTTTTCGTCCTGCCGCTCATTGCGGGGCTGGCGCTGGCGGTGTTCATGACCGGCTCCCGCAGCGGTCTGTTGGGTCTAGGGGTATGCGGCGCCCTCATCTTGATGAAAGAGCGGTTGCAGTTGACGCAACTCCTCACGCTCGGTGTGGTCGGTGTGTTGGTGCTGCTACTGGTGCTCGAGCTGGTGCCGCAAAAGACCCTCGAGCGGATCACCAATATGCCATTTACGGAGGCCGGGGAAACGGGATTGGGGGCGAGTTCGTTCGAGCGCCGGATGTACGGCTGGAAAATCGCCTTCAACATGTTCAAGCAGCACCCGTTTCTCGGAGTCGGCATCGGCAATTGGCCGCTGGCGCGCTATTTGAACGATCCAGATCGCAGTACAGCCGCACCGCACAGCTCCTATATTCTCGCTTTGATCGAAGGTGGTTTGCTGACCCTTATGGCCTACCTGTACCTGCTCTGGCTGACGTGGCGGAACATTCGTTCGGCTCTACCGTACATCAGGGCCCCCGGTTCACCCCTGGCAAGTCTCAGCTGGATCATCCACAGCGTAGAGGTCGATTTAATTGTCTTGGCCTTCTTTTCGCTTTTCGCCGATTTGTGGCAATTCGTGACTCTGTTTTTGCTCATTGGCTTCAGCATCATCATGCGCCGCCTGGTCGAGCAAAAGATCTTGGAAGAAGCGCTGTACGCACACCAATGACTGCACCAGTGGATGCCGCGGGGTATGCGAACTTCTTGCGTGAACTTGGGCATCGGGTCGTTCAGACGAGATCCAACTACTGGTACGATGCCAGCCGCTTCTTCTTCCTGAGCGCTCCCCCGCATCGCGTGTACGACCCGCCCGAAGAGGAAATTCGAGCCGTGTTGCGCCGCCTCCCTTGCATGGGCCTGCGCTTCGCCGCTCCGATCGAGGGGCACGGTAAGCTGAGTTACCAGATCGTTTGCGACAACCCGGGCTACAGCATCGAGGCGCTGAGCGCGAACGTGCGCAGCAAGGTGCGCCGCGGCTTGAAGCGGTGCGAGGTGGGACCGATTCCGTTCTCGGTGATCGCGACTGCGGGGCGGCAGGCGCATTACGATACGCTGGCGCGCCAAGGACGAGACGGTGTACTGACAGGAGAAAGCTGGGATAAATTCTGGGCTGCGGCTGGGGCGACAGAAGGCTTCGAAGGGTGGGCAGCCTGGAGCGGGAGCGAGCTGGCAGCCTTCTTGGTGACCGTAACTTTCGAAGACGCCGTCGAGTTCATGCTCGCTCGCTCGTGCAGCAACCGCCTCGGCGCCTACCCGAATAACGCACTCCTGTTTTACGTAACCGAGGAGATGCTGGTGCGACGCCGGGTGCCGGCGGTCACCTTCGGACTGGAATCCTTGGAGCCAGTGGGCCCGCTTGACCAGTTCAAATTCGCCATGGGTTTTCGGCCGCGTTCCATTCGCCAGCGCGTGGTCTTTCACCCGCTGGTTCGCATCCTGCTCCGCCGAGGCGTGGTGCGAACGCTGTTCCGTCGCTTGACGGATCACCGCGGCACCAACGCGGTGTTCTGGAGAAAGGCGGCCGGGCTGCTGCGATTCGCGGAGGAAGGTGGGCTGTGAGACACAGGAGCCTTGGCCGGAGGGCGCAAATTTCAGCATCGATGGCGGCCAGAGATATCTCAATGGGAGCGTGAAGCCGGATGGGGTGCATGGAAATTGAGACGACAAAAAGCGCCGGGTCGCTGCAAACGGATCGGAAATCGACAACACCGGCCCACTCTATACCGTTCTATCGCCTCGATGTCGGTGAGGAGGAGATCGCCGCCGTGGTGGAGACATTGCGCTCCGGGTGGCTGACCGTCGGACCCCGGACGCAACAGTTCGAGCGCGACTTCGCCGAGGTGATTGGCTGCACCCACGCGGTGGCGGTGAGCTCATGCACTGCGGCGCTCCATTTGGCGCTCGACGCCCTCGACCTGAGACCCGGCGACGAGGTCATCACCAGTACCCTCACCTTTACGGCCACGGGGGCCAGCATCCTTCACGCGGGCGCCAGACCGGTGCTCGCTGATTGCACGCCCGACACATTGAACCTGGACCCAAACGATGTGGCGCGAAAGGTCACATCCCACACGCGTGCCATTGTGCCGGTCCATTTTGCCGGCCATCCCGCATCGATGGACGAGATCCAGCAGATCGCCAGGCAGTATCGCCTCGCGGTGATCGAGGACGCCGCCCATGCATTGCCGGCGAGCTACCGCGGCCACCCGGTGGGAACCATCGGCGACGTGACCGCCTTCAGCTTTTACGCCACGAAGAATCTCACAACCGGTGAAGGGGGCATGTTGACAACCTCCGACGCGCCTTTGGCCGACCGCCTTCGGACCCGTCGGCTGCATGGCATGGGCCGCGATGCGTGGCGACGGTACAGCGCAGATAACTCGTGGCGCTACGACGTGACCTATCCGGGGTTCAAGTACAACATGAACGACATCGCCGCGGCCATTGGGCTGGTACAGCTGCGGCGCTTGCCCGCCCTCCACCGGCGCCGGCGGCAGCTCGCGGCGCTCTACGACGAGATGCTGGCCGACGTGCCCGAGCTGGACCTGCCGGTGACGCATTCGGGTGTCGAGCACGCCTGGCACCTGTACGTGGTGCGGCTGCGGCCGCAGCGACTGCGCATCCATCGCGATGAACTCATCGAGCTGCTGAAAGCGGAAGGTGTAGCGACGCAAGTCCATTTCATTCCCTTGCATCTCCACTCGTACTACCGCGACGCTTTCGGCTATCGCTCGGAAGACTTTCCTGTAGCGTCGGCCGCCGGCGAACGCATCCTCTCTCTCCCGTTCTTTACGTTGATGTCCGACGACGACGTGCGCTACGTGGCTACAACGCTACGCAGGGTACTCAATGCAAATCGGCGCTGAGATGGTCGAAGGGTCTGCAGTCGAGACACGGGAGGCTGCTACGCAGGCGGTTGCGGGCCGCCGCGCGATGACGCGGACAGGCCTGGCGGCGAAACATACGGTCGATTTCCTGGTGGCCTTGTTGGGGGTAGTCAGCCTGCTGCCCGTGTTCATCCTGGTGGCGGTGCTTATCAAACTGGGTTCGCCGGGGCCGGTTTTCTTCGGCCAGAAACGCACGGGGCGCAACGGCAAGTTGTTCGAAATGTACAAGTTCCGGACGATGGTGCAGGGCGCGTATCTGATGGGATCGCGGCTGACCGTCAAGCGCGATCCGCGTATCACTCGGCTCGGACGGCTTCTGCGCTGGTCCAAGATCGATGAGCTGCCGCAGTTGTTCAATGTCTTGCGCGGCGAGATGAGCCTTATAGGCCCGCGTCCGGAGGACCCACACTTCATCCAGTTCTACACGCCGGAGCAACGGCGCGTGTTACTGTTGCGCCCCGGCATCGTAGGCCCGAGCCAGATCGAAGGGCGCGATGAGATCGACAGTTACCCGGACGGCCTCAAGGATACCGAAAGTTACTACGTCAAGCACGTCCTGCCACCGAAGCTGCAGCGCGACCTTGAGTATCTGGAGCGCGCGACGTTTTGGGGTGACATGGCGTTGCTGCTCCGCGGCCTGTGGATCACCGTGCGCGGCGCATTCAAGGCCAAGTATCTCTGGCGCCGCCGCCGCCAGCTCGCTCTGATGGGGGTCGACCTTGTGCTGGCGGTGACAGCCTATGCACTGGCAATGCTGATACGCTTCGATTGGCAGTGGCCGGAGGCCGAGTACACCTTTCAAACGGTGGCGCTGATCGCGCTCCTACGTCCACCGCTGCTGCTGTACTTCGGTGCCTACCAGGGTATCGCCTCCTATTTGGGGCTGTGGGACCTGGTGGCCGTGTTCAAGGCTGTCACGGTGGGCTCGATTGCGGCTGCCGGATTGACCTACTTTGTCGGCTCGCAATCACATCCGCGATCGGTGTTCTTGATCGACTGGGCTTTGCTGCTGTTTCTGCTTTCCAGCACGCGCTACCTCCTGAGAATCTGGACCCGTTGGTATCCGCGCAAGCGATGGAAAGCGCGCGAAAGGGCGATCATCGTCGGGGCTGGACACGGCGGAGAACAGATCAGTCGCGTCCTGATCGATGATCCCTCGTCCGCGTATCAGCCGGTGGGCTTCATTGACGAGTCGGCTGAACGATGGGGCTCTGCGATTCACGGGATCAAGGTGCTGGGCGGGACCACAGAGCTGCAACTTGCCTTGTCGGCAAACGGCGTCAAAGTCGTTTTCGTTTGCCTCTCAGACCTCACCGAGAGTGCCACTCGCGAGGTGGCGGAGGTCTGCGCGGCAGCAGGCGTGGAGTGCCGCATGTTGCCGGCGTTGAGTGAACTGCTGAATACTGACAGCTTTACCGTCGACCGATCGACCACGGCTGCCGGGGTCGATCGGGGCTGACGGGGCCGCAATGGCTTGCCAGTGGAAAGGTAGTTGATCGCCGACGGCTGCGGGCTCCGCTACGCCGCGAGCGCATGCGTGCCCAATCGGAGCGGGCCGGGCCGTTCTGGCGCGCGCGCGGCCCGCGGAGCGTTCGGATAGCAGGGTGCAAGAAGGAGGGGTCATGCGAGACAATGTCGTTTTGGTCACGGGCGGCGCCGGGTACATCGGCGCTCACCTAGTGCGCAAGCTGCTGCAACGCGGCTACCACGTGCGCGTGCTCGACAAGTTCCTCTACGGGGAACACGGCGTCGCCGAGTTGCGAGGGGATCCGAATTTCGAGTTGCGCTACGGTGACATTTGCAACATCCGCGACGTTGTCCAAGCGGTGAACGGCGTGCGGGCTGTCGTCGCGCTGGCGGCGCTCGTCGGCGATGCTGCCTGCGATTTGGATCCGCGCGAGGCTTTAACCACCAACTTCGAAGCCACGCGGTGCTTGTTGGAGAGCTGTCGCGAAGTCGGCGTTGGCCGCTTGGTGTTTGCCTCTTCGTGCAGCGTCTACGGCGCCAACGGGAACCATCTGCTGCGGGAAGACTCTTACCTCAATCCTGTCTCCCTGTACGCCCGCACGCGCATCATGTCCGAGCAAGTCTTGTTGCAAGAGCACGGGCCAGTCGAGGTCGTCATCCTGCGCTTGTCGACGGTGTGTGGACTGTCGCCGCGGATGCGATTTGATCTGATGGTCAATACGATCACTGCCCGCGCAAGCGTCGAGGGCCGGGTCCGCATCGTCGGGGCCAATCAGTGGCGCCCGCACCTCCACGTGCAGGACGCCGCCGAGGCCTTTCTGACGGCGGTCGAGGCGCCTGCTGCGGCCGCCGCCAATCAGGTGTTCAACGTCGGGGATGAAAGCCAGAACTTCACGGTCGGCGAAATTGCAGACAAGGTCGTCGAACAGATTCCGGGAACCGTGGTGGAGTACTTCGACAACATCGAGGATCGGCGCAGCTACCGCGTAGCCTTTGACCACATCCATGAGCGGCTGGGTTTGGTGCCGACGCACACCGTGGATGACGCCATCCGCGAGGTGCGCACGGTGCTGCAAACCGGAGAGGTCCGCAACTACGCCGACGAAGTCTACCACAACGTGAAGCAGCTGCAGCGCAACAGCCGCCTGCGCCTCCACGCCTGAGCGTCTGTCTGGAATCCCACGTGTGCTGATGTCATCTGCAGCACGTATCCGGGTCGCTCTCCTCGGGTGCGGCCGCATCGCTCACGTCCACGCCGGCTACCTGCGCCAGGTGCCGGAGGTCGAGTTCATCGGCGCCTGTGATCTTGACCCTGTCAGCCGCGAAAAGTTCGCCGGGCGCTGGCAACTGCCGACGTTTGCGGACGTGGATGAGTTGATCGCCGCCGCCGAGCCGCATGTGGTCCACGTGCTCACACCTCCGGCGACGCACGCCAGGCTGACTGTCGAGCTGCTCGACGCCGGGCTCCACGTGCTCGTCGAAAAGCCCATGGCGCTCACGACGGTGGACGCCGACGCCATGGTGGCGGCGGCTCGTCGCACCGGCCGCGTGCTGACGGTGGATCATAACCGCTGGTTCGACCCCGTGATGCAGCGGGCGCGCGCACTGCTGGAGACGGGGCAGCTAGGGACATTGATCGGTGTCGATGTGTTTGCAGGCGCGGCCGCTGGCGAAGGCGATCTGCCGGAAACGGGACACTGGAAGGCCTCCTTGCCCGGCGGCATCCTCTACGACCTGGCGCCGCACCCCGTGTACTTGCTGAGCGGGTTGCTCGGTGCGGTGCAGGAGCTGCACGTCGTGCGGCGAGTGGATGCGGATGGCCGCATCGAGGAGTTGCGCGCCGTTGCCGACGGCGCGCACGCCACGGGGAGTCTCACGATCTCGCTGGCCACACGGCCGCCTATGAACCGCGTCACCCTGTACGGCAGCGAGATGACGGCCGACGCCAATCTGAACAATATGACACTGATAGTGCGACGGACGCGGCGCGTACCAAAACTGATCGGTAAGGTGCTGCCCAATCTCGACGAAGCAGTACGGTTACTCTACGCCACTGCCGTGAACGGTGTTGAATTCGTACGCGGCCGGCAGCGGTTTTACCCGGGGATGGGGTTGCACTTCCGGGCGCTTTACCGGGCGCTTGCGGCAGGACAGCCGCCGCCGGTGACGGCCGAGGACGGGCGGGCCGCGGTGTCGTTGCTGCAGCAGTTATGGGAACAGGCGGGGGTGTCGATCGAGCCGGACGCTCGCCGGGTGGTACAGGCGTGAAAGCGTTGGTTACGGGCGCTGCCGGATTCCTCGGACAGGCGGTCGTCCGCCGCCTGCAACGCGAAGGGGTCGCCGTGCGGGCATTGGTGCGCCGCGGACGGACGTACGCGGGCGACGGCGTCGAACGCTGCGAGGGGGATTTGTGCGACGAGGCTTCGATCGCCGCGGCGGTACGCGGCGTCGATTGGGTGGTGCATGCCGCCGCCCGTGTGGCCACCACCGGGAAATGGGAAGAGTTTGCCGAAGCCAACATTCGCGGCACGCGACGCGTGATCCGGGCAGCCCGCGCCGCGGGCGTGCAGCGCATCGTGCATATCAGCTCGCTCGGTGTGTACGACGTGCCCCGTGATGGGATGACCATCACTGAGGAGAGCCCCTACGAGAGCGAGGCGAATGCGCGCGGCCACTACAGCCGCTCGAAGCTCGCGGCCGATCGGCTGGCGTTGTGGGAAGCCGCGCATGGCGCCCCGGTAGTCGTCCTGCGGCCTGGCTTGCTGTACGGCCCGGGCAAGCGCCCACCGCTGGCGCGTCAGAGCTTTGGGAAGGCCGGATTCAAGTTCATTCTGGCGACGCGTCAGTACACCCTGCCGTTTTCGTACATCGACAACGTCGCCGACGCCGTCCTCCTGGCGCTGCAGGCTCCCGACGCGGTCGCGAAGGCGTTCACCGTGGTCGACGCGAATGTTCGCCAAGCGGAGCTGGTGGCGGCGTACCGTGCTGCGGCCGGGGAAAGTTGGCGCGCGGTGTTTCTGCCCGTGCGTTTGATTGCTGCTGCGGCGTGGGGTGTGGAGCGCGGGTGCCGGCTGGCGCGGCGGCGGCCGCCGGTGACCCGTCATCAGATTCAGCGCGCGACCCGGCGCGCCATGTACGACTGCTCCCGTGCGCAACAGCTGCTTGGGTGGCGGCCGGCAGTGGACATCCAGGAAGGGCTGCAACGCAGTTTCGCCTCGCTGCGGGCGGCAAGCGTGGAGCAACCTGCATGAAGCCGATCGATCAGCGTGCGGACCTCCAGCGGTACTACCAAGATCGAGGCGTCGTCGGCACGTACATGCAACGCCGCACCGGTCAGCCGCTGAACGGCGTGCTGCACCGCAGGCAAGTGCGTTTTCTGAATCGCGTGCTGGCCACCCGGCAGCCGCATGCGGTGCTGGAGATTGCCTGCGGCCCGGGCCGCTTGACCGCGGAGTTGCGCGGCGTGGCGTTGGGTGTGGGGGTCGACGCCAGCCCGGCGATGCTGGAGACCGCCAAGCGGCGGTTGAACGGAAGTCCGTCGCGTTGGTCGTTCCTACGCACGGACGCTTTCGTGCTGCCGTTTCGATCAGAGGTCTTCGATGCGGTGTACACGCTGCGCTTCGTCCGCCACTTTCAGCTTGAAGATCGGCGGAGGCTCTACCGCGAGATCCAACGGGTGTTGCGGCCGCGGGGCACGTTTATCATCGATGCCCTGAACCACGACGTATCGTACCCGGCGCGGTTGAAGCGGGGCCTCGATCACTACCAGATCTACGATGTCCTGTACCGACCGGGTGAGGTCGAGGCGGAGTTGGAAGCAGCCGGGTTTCGCGTGCTCGCCAGCGAGGGAATGCTGAAGCACTTCCCCTTGCAACAGCGACTCAATCGGTTGCGCTTCCGCCTCGGTGGGGCGGCGCGGGCAGTCATCAATGCGCTCGAACGCCTGCCCGGCAACCGTCCGTCTACGTGGATGGTGCTCTGCGAAGGACCGGCGTGAGCGGACTGAGCGACGGATCGTGTCACAACTCCGTAGCGTGGTCACCGTCGGCAACGGTGCTGCCGGAATGATGGCAGCGATTGCAGCGGCGCCGGATACGGACTGCACGGTGGTGACCGACGGGCCGTTGGGTCGGTCGAACTCTATGATGGCGCAAGGCGGGTCGCAGCTCCCGGGATTGTTTCTCGCTGGCGAGATCGTCGGCGGTCTGCACAAGCGGAATCGCTTGATTGGTAACGGCATCACCGACTGGCTGGTGCACGGTCGCATTGCGGGTCGTGCTGCGGCGGCGTACGTGAGGCTGTAGGCCGATGGCTGCGCACGACGCGGGGGAGCATCAATTGGGAGTGGGAGCGCGGCTGGCGGAGCCGCCGTCGGCAGCACTTGTGTCCTCGTTCGGCGCGGAGTTGGAGTTCGCGCACGTGTTGTACGAGGGCCTCGGCTATGCCGACCTTGCGCACACGGTCATGCTCATGGAGGCAGGATTGATCCCGCAACCTGCAGGCGTGAGGTTGCTACACGAGTTAGTGGCGCTTCATGACCTGGGCATCGGGGGCATCGCGCTCGAGGCGAAATGGGGTGACATTTACAACAACCGCGATGCCGAGCTGCAGAGACGTCTGGGTGATGGCGCAGGGTGGTTGCATGTCGGGCGCGCTCGGCGCGAGGCGCTCAACCTCGGCTGGTTGCTGCACGTTCGCAATGCCTGCCACCGGCTGCTCGGTGTCGCATTGGCTTTCGTTGAGACGCTGACGCGGTTGGCGGAGCAACACACCGAGACAGTCATGCCGGACTTCACGTATCTCCAGCACGCGCAGCCAACGACCCTGGGCCACTTTGTCCTGGGTTTCGCGTATCCAGTGGTGCGTGATGTGGAACGTCTCTTGCGCGAAGTCGTTTTCTTCAACCGCAGCCCTGCGGGATCGGCGAGCACGAACGGATCGCGTCTGCCGCTGAACCGAGATCGCATCCGGGCGCTGCTGGGCTTCGATGACATCGTCGTGCACTGTCGCGACGCCATGTGGGAACCAGATCTGCCGATCAATCTGATGGGCGTGTTGGTCTCGCTGGTCACAACGGCTGACCGCCTCACGGAGGAGTTGCAGCTCTGGAGCACCGCCGAATTTGGGTTCATGGAACTTGCGGACCGCCATTGCCGGACGAGCGTCATCATGCCCCAGAAGAAGAACCCATACGCGCTTGCTTTCATCCGTGGTAAGGCCCGAGAAACCGACGGGCAGCTCGTGAGCGTTATCACGACCAACCAAACGCCGTCCGGTCAGCTCGACAATCGGAATGCGTCCTATGAGCTTGTGCCGAGAGCGCTTGCGACGACGACAGGAATCATGCGGCTGCTCGCTGAAGTCGTGGAGGCGGCGCGTTTCGACCGGTCGCGCATGCGGACGCAAGCGGAAACCGGATGTACGTGGGGAACGGATCTGGTGGACATGTTGATGCAGCGCGAGCACATCGACTCGCGTACCGCGCACGAGATCGTTGGCAGCGTGGTTGCACACTGGGCTGACGCAGGCACGAGCGGACTGGTGGCCGATCTGGATCGCGCATTTCGTGCGCGCGTCGGGCATGAGCCCACGGCGAATCTTGACGAAATCGCTGCCGAGCTGGTGCCGGATCGTATCGTCCAGGACCGTTGCGGGGTGGGCAGCTGTGCCCCAGCCTCGGTCCGTGCGATGGCGAACGATCTGCGGGACTGGTCTGCCCGGATCAACGATGAGCTGGAGCTGGCGCGTGCCAGATCAAATTTTCCGAGTCTATTGCGACACACGGTCGCGCAGCACTTGGGGGGAGAGGATGGCGAATGATGGGTATACTAGAACTGTTCTGTGACGGGAAGCGGACGCGTAAGCCGCGTGAGACCGGCCTGACGCACGTGCTCGACAAGGGCATGTCGGTGGCTGAGATCCACAACATGCTTGAAGTCGGCGGCAGTTACGTCGACATCGTCAAGCTCGGCTGGGGAACTTCCGTGGTGGTGGAAAACCTGCAAAACAAGGTGCAGGCCCTCCACTCACGCGGCCTCAACGTCTGTTGTGGCGGGAGCCTTTTTGAGTACGCATACAGTTGCAACAAAGTCGACGACTACATCGCCGCTCTGAAGGATAACGGGTTTACCATGGTCGAGGTCTCCGATGGCGTCATCGAGATCCCCGCCTCCGAGAAACTGCGCCAGATTGCGCGGCTCGCGAAGGACTTTCGCGTGCTCTCGGAGGTGGGGAGTAAAGACAGCGCCGTTGTTGTGGCGCCGTTTCGATGGGTCAAGCAGATCCGAGACGAGCTCGAGGCCGGTGCTTGGAAGGTGATTGCCGAAGGTCGCGAATCGGGAACCGTTGGGCTCTATCGTGAAAGCGGCGAGATCCGCACTGGCCTGGTCGAGGAGATCGAGGTGCAGGTCGATACTTCGAAGCTGATCTTTGAGGCACCGCAAAAGGCGCAGCAGGTCTGGATGGTCAAGCATTTCGGCTGCAACGTGAACCTCGGCAATATCCCGCCGCAGGATCTCATCTCGGTGGAAACGATTCGCCAGGGCCTGCGCGCGGACACCATGCTGATGCGAAGCTGAGCCGACGGCGGGCGCGGAGTGCGGCGTCCGGCTCAGCCTCGACCGAAGGGGTGCTCGATGCCGTACTCGCCGGTGACCCGACGACGCAGGCTCTTGAACACCGCGGCCAGGCGGAACGCGAGGCACAATCGCCACTCCCCGGCCTGGGCCGCAGCGCTGATTCTGACCTTGTGACGAGCCAGTTCCTGGATCAATGCGTGCTCCGAGGGCATGCGGTTGAGTCGTACGTGGTATTCATTGACGTAGAATCTCGAGTCCACCTGCGGCACCGAGAGTACGTCTGCAAGGCGCGGATCGGCGGTGAGGTCGTAGTACTGGATCAGCGGGAGGTTGACGCCGGAAAATGCGGCGAGCTTGATCCAGTGCCAGGACCGACCATTGATTTCGAGGAGCTTGTGGAGACCATCGCGAGCGTCGTACTTGAGTTCGACTTGACTGATGCCGTGGAATCGCACGGCTTCCAGCAGCGCCTTTGCGTGCTCAACCACATGGGGGGGCAGCTCCATGGTTTCGGCAACGCTCGCCATGCCGTGGGAAAACGGATACTGGGTAAGCTTCCTTCCGGTGTATGAACGCAGGACGTGCCCTTCGCGATTGCTGTACGAGCCGATGGTGTACAGCTGGTCAGGTCCGCCGGGGATGTTTTCCGCGATTTGGAAATGATAGCCGGAGTAGTTGCGGGCGATATCCTCGAGGCAGCGATCGAGATCGGCCGGGCTCTCCAGCAGTCGGAGGCGAAACATGCGGCTCCCCGAGATCACCTCGCGCACCGAGGGCTTCAGAATCAGCGGAAAGCGGAACTCCCGAGTGTCTGGTGTTTCGCCGCCAACGAAGAGTTGATGATGCGGTGTTGGCACCCCGGCTCGTTCTGCCATCGCGTATTGCCAGTTCTTTTGCAGGATACGGAGCCCGATCTCTGTCGCGATTGGGACGTGGTAGCGTTCGGACAAGCGATCGGCGGCGCCGATGACCCACTCAAGGTCCTCGTCGGTGGTGGGAAATAACACCCCCTTGCCGTCGAAGTGCTCACTCAACTGCAACAGGGAGTCAACAAACGCTTCGCGGGATGCTGGCCAATACGACGCATGGACCCTCGGGAAACGCGAGTATCGGCCGAAGCGCACCAGCGGAGGCCAGTTGCGGTCCATGGTTACGATATCGATCCCAGCTTGGGCCAGTGCATGAATGACGCCGATGCCGGCCGTTTGACAGTTCAACACCACCGCCGGTCTCTGGAGTTTACTACCCATGATTCACCTTCATCATGCAGTCCTTGCTGCGATAAGAGAGTTCAACAGTGCGGTTCAGTGGAACACCAATCACAGATCCCATAGCGCAATGCAAGTCGGTGTCGAGTGGCAGCGCAGCGATCGCTGTTGGAGGCCGCCGCGAGCGGTCGATGGGCACGCGCGGCCTTGAAATCCACCGACCGGTTCGGCAGTTGAATGAATCCTGAATGAATGGTGCTTAGTAAGGAATTGCTGCTTCAGTTCATGGAAGCAGCGCTCGGGGTGGACACCACCGATGTCGATGAGCACACGGAACTGTTCTCGTCGGGCATCATCGATTCGGCAGCCATGGTTGAGTTGATCCAGTTTGTCGAATCCGACGGAAACGTGACGTTTGGCCCCGATGACCTCACCCTCGACCACCTGGACTCGATCGACCGCATCCTGAGTTTCGTCGCTGGCCGGCGTGATCAGTGAAGGGGGCGCGTTGAACGACATATTGAACAGAGTTGCTCGCGACTTCGGAACCCCCTGTTTCGTGTACTTCATGGACCGGGTGCGGGAGCGCGTGCAAGCCGTACGAGCGACTTTTGGTGACCGGTTCCGCATCGGCTACGCCGTGAAAAGTAATCCGAACCCCGGTCTTCTGCGGAGAATGCGGGAACTGGTGGATACTCTCGATGTGTCGTCGGCCGGAGAAGTCAGGCGCGCGGTCGAATCTGGATGGGAGGCACGCAAGCTCGGATTCACAGGGCCGGCGAAAACGGAGGACGAGCTCCGAACGGCAGTAGAGGCCGGCGTCGGAGAGGTGGTCGTGGAGTCTCAGGACGAGGCGGAGCTTCTGAACCGCATCGTCGGCCAGCTACGGACCCGGCAACGGATCCTCATCCGCATCTCCCCGCGATCGGTGCCCCGCGGCTTCGGGGTGAACATGAGCGGCCGATCGACGCAGTTCGGCATCGACGAAGAAGACCTCGACGTGGCGGTGGAGGCGATTCGGCGCTTGCCCCACCTGGATCTGTGTGGCTTCCACATCTACTCGGGGACGCAATGTCTCAAGGCGGCTGCGATCATCGAGAACTACGAAATATTCATCGATCTCTTCAAGCGCGCCTGCCATACCCACGGGCTCAGGCCGCACCGCCTGATCTTTGGTGCGGGCCTTGGCGTGCCTTACTACGAGAGCGATACCCCGGTCGAATTGGCGGTTATCGGCGAACAGATTGTCCCCGCCTTGGATGCTCTCAGAGCCGACTCTCCGTTCTCGGCCACGGAGTTCGTGCTCGAAACTGGTCGATACCTCGTCGGCGAAGCCGGCGTGTTTCTCACGCGCGTCGTTCGAAAGAAGCACTCGCGTGGCACGGACATCTGCATGTGCGACGGTGGCATGAACCATCATCTTGCGGCTGCCGGTCACCTCGGAGCAGTGGTGCAGCGGAACTACCAGATGTTCAAGGTCAGCGGGGCGCACGACGACGGCCTCGAGAAACCCTACAACCTCGTCGGTCCACTGTGTACGACGATCGATACGCTAGGCCGTCAGGTGAGGTTTCGCGGACTCGAGGCCGGGGACGTGATTGGCCTCAAATGCAGTGGCGCGTACGGCCTCACCGCCAGTCCCCTGCACTTCATTAGCCACCCGCCGGCGTCGGAAATCATCGTAGAAAGGCGGGGTGACGAGTTGCTCATCGAGGACTGCAGCCAGTTTGGCGGACGACGGGCCAACCGCAAGCGGCCGGAGAGCACTCGAGTGTCGTTCGAGTGAGCGCGTAGCGTAGGAGAGGGTGTGAACCGCCGTCGTCTGTCGCACGACGCCTTTGACGTTTTCGGCTCGCGGACCGCCGTGGCGTTGATGGGCATGGTCACCGGCGTCATCTTGGCGCGCGTCCTGGGGCCGCACGATCGCGGCTTGCTGGCCCTTGTCCTGTTGCTTCCCTCGACGCTGGTCACGGTGGCGAAGCTGGGGGTGACGCAGGCGAATGTGTACTGCGTCAAGCGTGAGGGGGCGCCGGTCAGCCAGGTGGCGGCGAATTCGCTGGCGCTCGCCTTGGTCCTCGGATGTGGCATCGGGGCGATCCTCTGGATATTCCGCGGCACGCTGCTGGCTACCGTGATGCGCGAGGTGCCGCCCTGGGCACTGCTGCTTGCCCTGTACCGCCTCCCCTTCGCGCTTATCGACAATTACTTCTGCGGCGTCCTGCAAGCCATCGACAACTTCTCGCTGTACAACCGGCGGACCGTCCTGGGGGCGGGGGTGATTCTGGTCCTGACGATCGGTGCGTGGCTCGTCGGGCGGTTAGACCTCCTGGGCGCGGTGCTGATCTATACCGTGGTGTCGATGCTCGTGGTCCTTGCGCTGCTGGTTGGCACGCACACGATGATTCCATTCGGGCTGCGTCCGCATTGGGCTCTTCTTGGACGGCAGATGCGCTTTGGAGTCAAATCCTACACCCAGGTACTTGCTATGCATCTGCTATTTCGCATAGACGTGTACATGGTTGCGTACTACCTCAACCCCGCACAGACGGCGTTTTACAGCCTGGCCTTGCACTTCACGGAGATGATCCTGGAGATTCCTCAGGCGGTCGGCTGGGTGATCTACCCGCGTATGGCCTCGCTGCAAAAGGACCAGGTCCATCAATTCACGGCGCAAGCCTCTCGGCGCACCATCTTGTTGACCGGGTTGGGCGGATTGGCGGTCGCTATCTTGGGGCCGGTCATCGTGCCGCTGTGGTACGGGCAGGCGTTCGCGCCGGCCGTGCGGCCACTGGCGTTGGCGGTCCTAGGGATGGTGAGCATGTCGGTGTTCACCATCGTCACGCGCGACTTCACCAGCCGCAACAAGCAAGGCGTCAACATCCGCGCGGGGACGATGGCGCTGCTGAGCAACGTCGGCCTCAATCTCTTCATGATCCCGAAGCTCGGAATCTCCGGCGCCGCGTTGGCCACCAGTTTCTCCTATACGCTTGCCGCCCTCATGGTTCTGGTGCCATACCGGCGGGCTTCTGGTATCGGGCTGCGTGAGGTGCTGGTGCCGAAGCGGGAGGATGTCCGGTTCGTATGGCAGGTGTTCTGGCAAGCGGTGCACCGCTACGGCGTTCCGCTTCCCGCAGGCCTTGGCAGCATGCACGCCGAACGCTCGGGCCACATGCCTAGCACACGCTCAGAGAGAGTGTAAAAGGCGAGTTTTCGTGACCTCGACCCGCCGAGCCCCGATAGCCTTTCTCTTCCCGGCCTTTCCCGTCCTGCATCAGACGTTTGTGATGTGGGAGGTGTTGGCTCTTCGCCAACATGGAATTCCGATCGTGCTGTTTTCCATGAAGCGGCCCGGGACAGGGCCGCAGCAGCCCGAAGCGGCAGCCCTCGCTCGCGAGGTGCGTTATCTCCCCTCAATGCTCTCAGCTCGGGTCTGGCGCACGAACTTCCGAGTGTTCATCCGCAGTCCGCGGCGCTATCTCGGCGTCTTCGCACTACTCATCCGTGAGTGGTGGCGCGATCGCCGGATCGCGCAGATGTGGCGCGACAAGTCGGCGCCCGCCAACCAGGGAGAGCGCCTAAGACGACTGCCCCTGCGGACCCGGTTCAACAGGTTCTTCAACCTCAGCCAGTTTCTCTTTCTGCTCAAATCACTGTGGTTAGTGCCCGCCGCCGTGAGCCTCGGTGACGAATTAAGAGCCGAGGGCATCCGGAGATTACACGCGCATTGGGCCAGCTATCCGACGACGATGGCACTAATTGTGAAGTGGGTATTCGGTATCCCGTTCAGTTTCACGGCGCACGCCTATGACATCTACCTGGTGCCGCGTCTCCTACCGGTGAAAATCCGCACGGCGGAATTTGTTGTGACATGCGCTCAGGTGAACGCGCGCTCCCTGGAGGCCGTGGCAGGTCCGGTCGCACGTGAGCGTGTGGTCGTCAATTATCACGGTGTGGATCTGACGCAATTCCGCCCGCCGGATCGGTCGCGCGACAACGATGTGCCCTGTATCGTGAGCTGCGGTGCCTATGAGCTATACAAGGGGCATCACATCCTGCTGCGTGCTTGCGCGTTGCTGCGCCAGCGAGTCCGCTGCGTTATCATCGGGGACGGGCCGTTGCGTGCGCATTTCAAACAGCTCGCCAATTCGTTCGGCATTGGCGACCGCGTTGTCTTTACGGGCGTGCTGCCACAACGCGAAGTGGCCCGACTGTACGGACAGGCGGATCTGTTTGTACTCGCCAGCGTGCTGATCAGACGCCACGGGAAACGTGACGTGATCCCCAACGTGCTCGCCGAGGCGATGGCAATGCAGCTGCCCGTGGTCTCCACCAATATCTCCGGTATCGGTGAGTTGATCACCGACGGCGTCAGCGGGCGTCTCGTTCCACCCGACGATCCTCAGGCCTTGGCAACGGTCATCGAGGAGTTGTTGGGCGACGAACGGCAGCGCCGTCGTCTAGCGCTCGGTGGATATCAGAAGGTCTCTGCTGATTTCGATCGCAGCGCCAACATCCCCGCGCTCGCAGCGCTGTTCGAGGCCGGAGACTGCAGCTCTCGTCCGGTGGCGGCGCTGGCCGCCGGACGCGGATGGTAATCGGCGCGGAGGGGGCAGGTGTTGCTCCGACGAACGCTCCTCAGCCTGCAAGTGGATGGCCTGGGGCCCACCATGAGGCGCGCCTGGACGTATCTGTTTGGAACGGAACACAAGTACGTCTTTGTGCAATACATGAAAACCCCCGCGACACAGGTCGCGCTCCCGGTCGAGGCGAACGGCATCGTTGTGCGGCAAATGGCGGAACGCGATCTGAAGGATGTGCGAGTGCGACGACATGAACCGGACGACGTCGATCATCTCGCCTTGGGCGTAGTGGCCACGCGACAAGAAGAGATCGTCGGCGCGGCTTGGTACACGGACTCCGTAAGTCCCGCGCAGCCATGGTACCCAATCGTTCAGCCACATCTGCGCCACCCGGCCTGGTTTGACGCGAACATCTTCGTCATACCGGGCGAGAAGGCCGCCGGGTGGGCCATCTCGAAAAACGCGACCGACGCGGTTGCCCTCGCCGGCGTCCGCTCCACCGTGGCCTTGGTCGGCGTGGACAACAAGCCGTCGATCTTCTTGCTCCGCCTCCTCGGTGCGAGGCTCGTCGGACGGCTCTCGATTCGCCACCGGCTCGGCTACAGCACCACGGTGGTCGCGCCGGTGACGCAAGATAAGGACAGCGCCCTGTAGTTATGAAGGATCTCTACGAGCTCGTTGAACAGCACGCCGCGTCAGCGCCCAAGACCGCGGTAGCCCGGTGGATACTGGGCCGCGGCTTCGTCGAGACCTCCTACGCAGAGCTGTTGCGGACGGCGACGAAATTCGCCGCGCATTTCGCGCGCCACACAGCGCCGCGGGCGATCATCCCCATGGTGGTGGGCAAGACCGCCGACAGCATTGCTGCCATGCTGGGCGCGCTCGCGACGGGCAGAGCCTTCTGCTTCATCAATCCGAAATACCGCGGCCCACAGATCGCGACGGTGCTGGCGGCCACCGGTGCGCGCACATGCATCATCGATGCGGCTGGCCTGACGGCGCTAAGAGGGGCGTGGGCAGCATACCCGGCGTTTGCACGACCCACCTGGCTGTGCACTGGAGCAGACCAACTGACGCGGCTTTCGGCAGCGTCGGCCGACGATCTGCGACGCACGGCAAGCGTGATCGTGCTGGAAGAGGAAACCCCCAGCGGAGAATGCCGCATTGAGGGGCAGCAGACCGACACCAACACGGCCGCAACCTGTCTGTTTACCTCCGGCTCGACAGGAGAGCCTAAGGGCGTGCTGATCAGCCGAGAGGATCTCATGCGTCGGGTTGCCGCGGAGATCGACTGGTTCAACCTGACGTGCGACGATGTCCTCCTCAGCATTCTGCCGTTCTCGTTCGACGTCGGGTTGAACCAACTGCTGACGGCACTGACGGTCGGCGCGGAGCTGGTGGTGCTCGACTCGTGGTTGCCCAGCGACATTCTCTCGGCCGCCGAGGCCCGCCGCGTCACCGGCATCTCCGGGGTGCCGGCAATTTGGCAGGAGATGGTCAACGCGGGACTTGGGTTCGACAAGCAGGCGCGGCATGCAGCGCTGCGATACATCACCATCTCCGGTGGCAGCCTGCCGACTTCCCAGCTCGAGCGATTGGGGGAGCATGCAAACGGCGTCGGCATCTTCAAGACGTATGGACAGACCGAAGCCTTTCGCGCCACCTCGCTGCGACCGGAGGAGTATCAGCGGAAGCGGGAGAGCGTTGGCAGGCCCCTCGCGGGTGTCCGCGTCTACGTGGTGAGTGAGGACGGTACACGCTGCGGTCCCGGAGAGGTGGGCGAGGTCGTCCACACCGGGCTTGGCGTCATGCTGGGCTATCTGGGTAATAGCGACACCAACGCAAAGCTCAGAGCGAACCCCTTCTACGGCGACGAGGATCCTTCGCGGCTGGCGATCTTCACCGGCGACATGGGCTATCTGGATGCGGAGGGATATCTCTACCTCAAAGGTCGGGCCGACCGCATGTTGAAGGTCATGGGCAACCGGGTGTACCCGCAAGAGATCACGAATCAGATCCTCGCGATTGCGGGAGTCAAAGAGGCCTTGGTGGCTGGCATCACGCGGGAACTCGAGCAGGCGGCGGTGATTGCGTTCGTTGCCGTCGCGCCGGGAGCCGAGGTCTCGGCAGGAGCGGTTCGCAAGGTTCTCCGCGAGAAGCTCCCTTCCTTCATGATCCCCCAAGAGATCGTCCTGGTGCATCAGATGCCACGGACGGCCAACGGCAAGCTGGACGAACGCCGGTTGGTGGAGGAGTACGCCGCCCGCCAGGCCGCGCCAGCAGGGGCACCACACTAATGAGCACGGCGACGACGGGAAACCTGTCGAGTGCGGCCTTTCGATTCTCCACGACCGCAGAGGATCTTGGCGCCTATGCACGGGTGCACCTGGCAGGTCTGCACGGTGCGCCGCCCGCCGCGCTGCAAGTCGAGTCCACGCTCCGCTGGCACGAGGGACAACCTCCGGGGGATCGGATGGCGGCCTTTCCTCACCTCGCTGGGCTGGAGCGTGTCGATCGCGATCTGTACGTGGGCCCCGGTGAGCTCTACTGGTTTCGGGTGGATGACTTACGCGACCTGCTTCTGCATCTCTCGTGGTCCGCTAGCAGGCTGACAGTAGAGGGGGATTTCTATTACCGCTTGGCCAATGACCGGGCCCGGGATCGTGCCAAGCGCTGGCTCTATCCCAAGCGAGTGGCGGCACTACGCCGGCGCCGGTTCACCACATTGTTGTACTACCTTGTCTACTACCCGTGTTGGTGGTGGCTGGAGCAGAGGCAGGATTTCCATCCGATTCATGCGGCCGGCGTCTCGTTGGGCTCGGGTGTGGTGTTGCTCGGTGGTGCCAGCGGGGTGGGGAAGTCAACGCTCGCGGTTGCCTTGGCAAGCGTGGCCGGCGCCAAGCTGCTCTCCGACAGCTTCGTGGTGCACAATGGCAGCGAGGTGGCGGCGGTGCGCGAACCCATTTTGCTGGACGCCTGGAGCCGGCGCTGGTTGGGCGACCACGGACAGGATCTGCAGCGGATTGAATGGCGGTACTGCCTCAATCGCCAAGGGTATCACCTGCCGCCGGAACACCTAGCGGCTGGCGGGCGCTGTAGCCTGTTGCTGTTCCCGCGGCGCGCGGCGCAGACCTACGTGCGACGCATCGCGGCGCCGCAGGCTCACCAGCGTCTGAGTGCGGCCGATTTGATCATCAACGATCTGCGGCGCTACTGGGCGTTTGCGGCCGTGATCGAGCAGGTGGCGCCCGGCGGGCTGGTGACGCGCCGGGAGGCGCACTTGGCGACGCTGACCGCCGAGGTGCCGTGCTATGAGCTCGGGCTGACGGAAGACATGACGTGCGCCGCCAGCGTGGAGTTGATCCTGCAACTGCTGCCGAGCAAGCCCTTGCGTGCAGTCGGCGCGCATGCGTGATCTGGTCTGATGATTCGGGTGTTGGTTGTCGAAGCCTCGAGCGGCGGCGTCGGCGGCGGGTCGCTGACAGGGCTGTACCACATGATCCGCGGCCTCGACCGGACCAGGTTCGAACCCGCGATGGTCTTGTACGAACGCAAAACGATTGAAGCCGACCTGCAGGCGCTCGGGGTGCCGGTGCATCACGTGCACCGCCGGCGCATCCCAAAGGAGCATGCGTTGCTGCGGTACGACAGATATCACCGCGCTAAAGCCTTCAGCGGTGTCCGTTCGCTGCTCGGCTTCGGCCGGCAGGCGTTGCGCCTGGCTGCGGAGGAGCTGCCAGCCGCCATGCGCTTGGCATCGGTCATCCGCCGCGAAAAACCCAGCGTGGTCCATCTCGGCAACGGCGTGCGCGCGAATTTCGACGGCGTCCTGGCGTGTTGGCTAACGCATACCCCGTGCGTGTGCCACGTGAAGGGATTCGAAAAGTACTCCGCTCGCGAGCGGTGGGTGGCGCCGCACATCGACACATTGGTGTGCATGACCACGGCGGTGGAAGAGCATTGTTCCCGCCATGGCGTGCGCGGCCGCCGCACCCAGGTGGTGTACGATGGTCTCGACGAAGCGGCATTTACCCCGCGACGCCATGCCAATGCGGTGCGCAGCGACTTCGGTATTGCCAACGGCACTCCGTGTCTCGGTGTCATCGGCAACATTCAGGAATGGAAGGGTCAGACAGTGTTCGTCGAAGCCATGGCGCGCGTGGTCGAAGCAGTGCCGCAGGCCCGCGGGCTGATCATCGGCGGTGTACATCGCGCTGGGGTGGCGTATCACGAACAGGTACAATCACGGATTCGCGATTTGCACTTGGACCGCTGCCTTCGCATCACCGGCTTCCGCAGCGATATCGCTGAGGTGATGAACGCACTTGACGTCGTCGTCCATACCTCCGTGCAGCCCGAGCCATTTGGACGTGTGATTTTGGAAGGTATGGTGCTGGGCAAGGCGGTGGTGGCCACGGCGGCTGGCGGTGTGCCGGAGTTGATCCGCGATGGCGAAACCGGGTTCCTAGTGCCGCCGGGTGACGCCGCTGGCTTGGCCGCGCGTCTGATTCCGCTGCTGCAAGATCCGACTCTGCGCCAGGCGGTGGGGCGGCGGGCTCAGGCGTGGGCGCGCGGGCACTTCAGCCTGCAACGCCATGTCGCCGCGATGTCGGCGATCTACGAAGAATTGACGAACCGACGTTGAACATGCGCATATTGGGAATATCGTGTTTCTACCATGACGCTGCGGCGGCCTTGATTGACAACGGCCAGCTGATCGCCGCCGCCGAAGAAGAGCGGTTCACCCGCAAGAAACACGACTCCGATTTTCCGCGCTTCGCCATCCGCTACTGCTTGGAAGCGGCCGGCATCACCTCCCAGGAACTCGACTACGTCGTCTTCTACGAGAAACCGTTCGTCAAGTTCGAGCGCATCCTGACCACCGCCGTGCAGGTCGTGCCGAAGTCGTGGAAGGTGTTCGGCGACGCCATGACCACCTGGCTGCTGGACAAGTTGTGGGTGAAGAACTTGATTCACCAAGAGCTGGACATTCCACCGAGTCGCATCCTGTTTACGGAGCACCACGTGTCGCATGCGGCCAGCGCCTTCCTGTGCTCACCGTTCGACGAGGCGGCTATCCTTACCATCGACGGCGTCGGCGAATGGGCGACCGCCACCATGGGGCGCGGCAAAGGGACGGAAATCAAGCTGCTGCGCGAGATCCGCTTCCCCCACTCGGTGGGTTTGCTGTACAGCGCCTTCACCGCTTTCCTCGGCTTCGAGGTGAACGAGGGCGAGTACAAGGTGATGGGCATGGCGCCGTACGGGACGCCCCGGTACGTCGCCAAGGTCTATAAGCTCGTCCATGTTGACGCGGACGGCAGCTTCTGGCTCGACATGGATTACTTCTGTTTCCACCACTCGTCGACCCAGACCTACAATCGAAAGTTCACCGATCTGTTCGGGGAGCCGCGCGACCCGTCCTGGCACTTCTTCACCGAAAGCTCAGGGTATCCGTCGTACTTCGAGCCCAAGCCTGCGAATTATACCGAGCTGGCCGCCAAGAACCAGCACTACGCCGATATCGCCGCCAGCATCCAGCAGGTCACCGAGGAGATCGTACTGAACATGGTGCGCAACCTGAACCGCGAAACAGGCCTGGACCGCCTCTGTTTGGCGGGCGGCGTGGCGCTCAACAGCGTCGCCAACGGGCGGGTGCTCCGTGAGACGCCGATGCGCGAGATCTTTGTGCAGCCCGCGGCCGGTGATGGCGGCGGCGCCCTCGGAGCGGCGCTTTACCTCTACCACTGCGTGTTGGGAGAGGCGCGCCAGTTCGTCATGCGGCACGCCTACTGGGGGCAAGAGTACGACCAGGGTGCGACGAACGACTTCCTGCGCCACTCCGGGGCGCGCTACCAGGTCTATTCCCGTGAGGACGAGCTGCTCGACGCGGTGGTGGAGGAGTTGTGCGCCGGTCTGGTCGTCGGCTGGTTGCAAGGGCGGTTCGAGTGGGGGCCGCGCGCGCTGGGCTCGCGCAGCATTCTGGCCGACCCGCGGCGCAACGACATGAAGGAGATCGTCAACGTGAAGATCAAATTTCGCGAGCCCTTTCGGCCGTTCGCACCCTCGGTGCTGGCCGAGGCCGCAGAGCGGTACTTCGACCTTCCCGATGCGCCAAAGCACTATCCGGCGCGCTTCATGCTTTACGTCGTCGATGTGAAAGAGGGACAAGGTGAGGTCCTGCCCGCGATTACGCACGTCGACGGCACGGCGCGCCTGCAGACGGTGCACGCGGCGGAGAGCCCGTTGTACTACCGGCTTATCAAGCGCTTCGGGGATGCAACCGGCGTCCCCGTTGTGTTGAACACGTCATTCAACCTGAAGGGTGAACCGATCGTGAACACGCCGGCGCACGCGTTCAGCACCTTCATGCGCAGCGGCATGGATGCTTTGGTACTGGGTAACTGCATGGTTCGGAAGGATCTTGAGACGGCGTGAAGCGAGGCCGTGAACCGCTGGCGGGCACGGTGCTCGCCACCATGGGAACCCTGTACGCTCTGAGGTAGCCAGTGGCGTTCAACAGCTACGAGTTCGCTCTGTTTCTACCGGTGGTGCTGCTCTGGTACCACAGCTTGAGGTCGCATCGTGCCCGCCTCTGGCTCCTATTCGTCGCCAGCAGCATTTTCTACGCGTCCTGGAGCCCAGCTTATTTGTTGTTGCTCTATGCGTCCGTTGTTGTCGACTACTGGGTGGGACGCGCGCTCGTCAGCCATGAGAATCGCCGCAGAGCCATCCTGCTTGCGAGCCTCGTCGTCAACCTTGGGGTGCTGGCGATCTTCAAATACGCCGACTTCATCGTGCAGAACCTCGCCCATTTTGTTTCCGCGCTCGGATTCGATTGGCGCCCGGCTCTGTACGGCTCATCGCCGCCGCTCGGTATCTCGTTCTATACGTTCCTTACGCTCAGCTATACGATTGACGTTTATCGCCGTTTGGTGCCAGCGGAACGGTCGCTCCTCAACTACAGTGTCTTCGTCACCTTCTTCCCCCACCTGATCGCGGGGCCCATTCTGCGGGCGAAAGACTTCCTGCCGCAGGTGATGTCGCCGCGGCCCGAGAACTACCGACCGTGGTTTGGCTTCAACCGCATGGCGATCGGGTTCATCAAGAAAGCGGTCTTGGCTGATACGCTGGCTACCTTCGTCGAGCCCGTTTACGCGCACCCGGGCTTATACGATGGGGTTTCCTGCTTGCTGGCGACTTACGCGTACGCTTTCCAGATCTTTTTCGACTTCAGCGGCTACTGTGACATCGCCATCGGCGCCGCTGCGCTCCTCGGCTACGAGCTTCCGCTCAACTTCGACAGCCCGTACCTCGCGCGCAACATCACCACGTTCTGGCGGCGTTGGCATATGTCGCTCTCCGCGTGGCTGCGAGACTACCTGTACATCAGCCTCGGCGGCAATCGCAAGGGCCGGCTTCGTACGTACGCAAACCTGATGCTGACGATGCTGCTCGGCGGCCTCTGGCACGGTGCCTCATGGAACTTCGTGATCTGGGGCGGGTTGCACGGTGTGTTACTCGCCATACACAAGCTGTGGGTGGGACGGCCGCAGTCGGAGACGCCCGAGGAATCGTACCAGTTTCACTGGCGCAGCGTGGCACTGTTCCTGATGGTCTGCCTGGCGTGGGTCTTCTTTCGCGCGCAGACGCTCGACGCCGCACTCGGCATCCTGCGGGCGATCGCGCTGGTGCCGGCGCGTGCCCTTAGTGGGTCGATCAGTCTAGAGCGCGTTGCGGCCGCTATTGTACTGCCTCCGTCGGCGATCTTCGCTTACTCGTTGTGCACACAGGCCCGCAGGCGCTGGGAGCTGTTCGCACCAGGCTCTATGCCCCAGGCGGTGGCGTACGGGTGTGCCATGGCAGCCGTCGTCGTAATGCTTGCATCGGCGGCGGCACCGCCGGCGCAGTTCATCTACTTCCGGTTCTGAGGTGTGGGTAATGCCGTCACCCTCGCAAAAAACGCCGTCTGAGTGCCGCTTTATCAGCGCGGCGGTGGCGAGTTTCGTGGTGACCGTCGCCCTCGCACACGTCGCCACGCTTCTAGCGTTACCCGCGATTGCATCTCAGCTCGAGCGCCGCATGTCAGCTGTGGCCGGCGGCGATCTCGACCTCGGCGTGCCGCCCGCACGACCGCGCCGGCTAGCCGTTATCGGCACCAGCCTTTCGCGGTCCGGCCGCACCAAGGAGACCCTCGCGGCTGTGCTCCGTCGCCGTCTGGTACTGGCGCACAGCCAGGTGGTCAACCGGAGTGGCAACGGCTTCCAGATGGGAGACCTCTTCGCGCGAGCCATTCGCGAGTCGCGCGACGGCACGCGCGTGCTGCTCGTTGAGCTCAATCCGTTTGTCTGGAACGAGCGTCGCTACCTCTTTCAGTCGAAAGAGGACAAGGTGGTCACCCTCGAAGCGGCCGACGCGGTGGCGATCTTCCCGCATGTGCGTGGTTCGGTGCGGCTGCAGATCATACGCCAGCTGGGCCTCGATGACGCACTGGCGTACCTGGCAGGGTGCTTTGCGCCGGCCCGCTTTCGTCAGGGCGGTTTGCTTCAGTTTGCGCTCGGCGCTGCAGGCCGCCGCGCCTTGCCGTCTGCGCCTCGCGTCAGGACCGACGCCGAGGCACGTGAGCGCCACGAGCAGCTGCGCACGCTCACGTGCAACAACTTCAGCCGCAAGCGCTTCGACGGGGTCGACCTAGAGGTGCTCGACGATCTCCTTGACTGGGCGAACCGGGAGCAGACGCGCCTGGTGTTCTACTTCCCGCCGCTCAACACGGCGTGGCTGGCGGGCTGCGGCGGCGACACGCTCGCGCGCAGCAACGGGCTGGTCGCCGAGCTGCGCCAGCGGGTTGTCGAACACGGGTTCCAAGTTGTCGACATGTCGCACCTCCTCGATGGCCGCGTGGAACTGTTCGACGACTACGGCCACCTGGTGCGGGCGGGCAGCATAGATCTTTGGGCGGGGCCGCTCGTCGATGAGCTGCGCCGTCTGGCGGTTGCGCAGGCGGCGCTTGGTGCCAAGTGAACAAACAGGAGTGAGTAATGAAATTCACTGAAGGATTTCGGCAGCGGCTTGGAATCGCCGGGGAGTTGATGGCCTTTCTCTGGCAGCGAAAGCTCTGGTGGCTGATTCCGATGGTGCTCGTGCTGCTCGTGTTCGGCGGCTTGATGGTCACCGCCCAGAGCTCGGCCCTCGGCCCGTTTATCTACACCCTGTTCTGAAGAAAACGTGATGGAGGGATCTATGCGCTCGGTTCGTCTTTTCGGAACGGCCCCGGTCCCACGGCTCATCGCCCTGATCATGAGTCTGTGGCTGAGCGCCAATGCCGCGCGGGCACCGCCGATCCTGTATGTACCTGCAAGCTTTCCCGTGCGTACGCAGGGGGAATGGAGTCACAACACCTTGCCGGCCTAGCCCGGCGCAGAAGGAAGGAATCCCAATGGATGTCGCTAAAAGTCTTATTCTTCGCACGGCGGCGGTACCTCTAGCCTTCGTCATTGTTCTAGCGGTAGCACCGGAAACGCACG
>Ga0187884_10000028_pt1 | contig 143925 bp, 120 predicted proteins | sample June2016WEW_20_4_FD_132983 | JGI IMG/M metagenome (GOLD analysis project Ga0187884, IMG submission 132983) | Peatland microbial communities from SPRUCE experiment site at the Marcell Experimental Forest, Minnesota, USA - June2016WEW_20_40 | ecosystem: Environmental > Terrestrial > Soil >...
CGCCAGCGATCTGCTCGGCGTGACGTTCGGTCAGTAGAACAAAGCCCATCATCCACCATCCTTGGTGGATAATATCGGATCACGCTCCTGTTTGGTTCCGGCTATGCCGGGTTAGGGAGTGGTTCAGCCAAGAAAGCGCGATATCACACGGTCGAGGCACTAACCGCGTGACAGTTCTTGTGCGCCGACCGACACAACGGCGGCTGGCCCCGCCTTCCGCCGGCGGATGAAACTGAGCGCCGTCAACGCGAGCGCGCCGGCCAGCAGCGAACCATCGCGCAGCAGCGTCTTCCAGGAAATCACTTCGCCCGGCCCGAAGCAACCGCAATTGATCTCCATCCCTGTGGCGTATGCCCGCACCATCAGCCCGAAGAAAACCGCTAGCAGTCCGGTGGCGGCCAGCGCGGCACTCCGCAGCCAGAAGCCCGCAATCAGCAGCAGGCCCACCACCAGTTCGAACCAGGGCAGCGTACGCGCCACCAGCTCCACCGACTTCAGCGGCAGCACCCTGTAGGAATCGATCGACATGGCGAACAGTTCCCATGGCGTACGCAGCTTGGTCCAGGCGGCATAGACAAACACGGCGCCCAGGGCGATGCGCAGCACGAGCGTGACTGCGCGCAGGGCCTTACTTGGAAAGGTCATGGATCAAGTTTTTCAGAATCACGTAATTGAGCGTACCCGAAACAGGGTAGCTCCTGGCGCCGCGCGACACCACCAGCGTGGGAGTCGAAGTTACAGGAACGGCGTGGCCGTCGTTCAAATCGCGCAGGATCTCGGCCAATACGGAAGGGCTGTCCGCCGCCGCCTTCACTTTCTTCTGCTGCGGGAGAGTCAGCGCGGTGGCCACCGTATCCCACACCTTGCCGGTAACCGACCAGGCGGACTGATCGCGGAACAGCGCATCGGCCACCGGCCGATACAAGCCGATACGCGCCGCTGCAACGGCGTAGCTGGCGGCCGCGCGCGAGTACGCATGCTGAGGAAGAGGGAACTCGCGGTACACCAGGAAGACTTTGCCGGTGGCCACGAAGTCCCGCCGCAACTGGGGCAAGGTGCCCTCGTGAAACGCTTTGCAGGCCGGGCACTCGAAATCGCTGAAGACCTGAATCGTCACCGGCGCTGCGGGGTTGCCGGCCGTCTTGTTAGGGTCGATGTCGCTCAACGCCGCCATCACAGGCAACAGCAATAGCAGCGCTACAGCACCAAGTCTCATATTCTTATTTCACGCAGAGCCGCGCGGAAAGCGGGCTTAGTGACCCAGGTAATGATTCAGCACGCTCGACAGCAAGTCGTAGTTGGGCACGCCGCTGGGCAGCATAAAGCGCCTGCCGTTGGCGGTAATAAACACCGTCGGCGTCGCGTTGACGCCGTCTCTGGTGGCGTCGTCGATGTCGTGGCGCACCTCGGCCTCGACGCCTGGATCTTTGAACAGCGCCAGCACTTTCTTCTGTTCCGCCTCTGTCAGCACGGTGGCCACGGTCTCCCATACTCTGCCGTCGTAAAACCAGTTGGCCTGGTGCTTCCACAACGCATCGGCGACCGCTTCATACTTGCCGATGCGCGCCGCCGCGGTGGCGTAAAGGGCGGCCTCGCGTGCATACGGGTGGCCGGGGCCGGCCAGTGGAAACTCCCGATTCACCACGCACACTTTGCCGCTCGACACGTAGTCGCGCACCAGCAGCGGCAGGAGATCGTCATGCAACTCCCTGCAGTGCGGGCAGTCGAAACTGCTGAAAACTTCGAGGATGATGGGCGAACTCGTCCCACCGAGGGTCTTACCGGAGTCGAAGGAGGCGGCAATCGCCAGGCAGGGAAACAAAGCAGCGGCCAAGAGAGTGCGTTTCATGTATATCTCAATTGTACGCGACACGGCCCGTACCGGTTGTGGCGCGGCGGCGCTGCGCGAGCTTTCCGGGTTGCGAAAACCGCGAGACCTCACGACGCCTCCTTGGAGGCCGCGTTTCGTTTGGCCCGCCGCATCAGGAAGACCAGCGGGATGATGGCCAGGAACAGGAACCCCATGATGCGGAACGCTTCGACAAAGCTGAGCAACGCCGCCTGCTGCTGAACAATGCCATACAGCAGGCCTGCACTCTGGCGCCTCGCCGTAACCCAGTCCGAACCGTGCCGGAATAACATGGCCCGGCCCTGGGCGAGGCTCTGTTGCAACGGCAGGCTGTAGGGCGTGACATGTGCCACCAGGACCGACTGATGAAACTGCGAGCGCCGGGCCACCCAGGTGGTGACGAACGAAATCCCCACGCTCGATCCGATATTGCGGGTCACACTGTACAGGCTGGTGGCGTATCCGGTATCGCGCATGCCGATAGGGGCCATGGTGAGCACGGTGAGGGGAACGAAGATGAACGCCATGCCCACACCCGATTGATCTGATACCAGAAGATGTCCCAGGTGCCCGATTGCAGATCCATCCCCGAGTATCCGAAAAACGCCAGGCTGGCGACCGCGAAGCCGAAGACCAGCATGCGGCGGCCGTCCCATCCGCGGCCCAGCAGGCTGCCGACCAGCGGCATACAGATGGCCGTGCCGATCCCACGCGGGCTGGTCCAGAATCCCGCCGTGACGGCCGTCCAGCCGAGCAGCGTCTGCATAAACAGCGGCAGCAGCACCAAGGTGCCGTACAGCACGAATCCGAGGACGAAGACCAGCGCGATGCCGGACGCGAAATTCCGTTGCTTTAACAAGCGAAGGCGCACGATTGGATCATCGATCGAAAGCTGGCGGAGGACGAATGCAGTCAGGCCGACGGCCGCAGTCACCGCCAGTGTAATGATGAAACGGGAACCGAACCAATCCGCCTCCTGGCCCTTATCCAGCATGATCTGCAAAGCGCCCATGCCGACGGCCAGCATTCCCAGGCCCCACAAATCGACGCGCATGCCGCCGCGGTGGAGATAGGGAGGATCGTAGAGGAACAGCGAGATCATGATGAGGCTGGCGAGTCCGATCGGCAGGTTGATATAAAAGACCCAACGCCACGAGTACGTATCGGTGAGCCAGCCGCCGAGGGTCGGTCCCAGGATCGGGGCAGCCACGATGCCCAGCCCCCAAAATCCCATAGCCTTGCCGCGTTCTTGGCCGGGAAACTCTTCGAGGAGTACGGCTTGAGAAAGCGGCTGCAAACCGCCGCCCGTGGTCCCTTGCAGGATGCGGAAGAAGATCAATGCGGGGAGACTCGGCGCAAGCCCGCAGAGCACACTCGAGGCGGTAAACCCGGTTACAACGATCAGCAGTAGCCGCTTCCGCCCGATCATGTTGGCCAGCCAGCCGGTGATGGGCAGAATTACCGCGTTGGCCACCAGGTACGAGGTCAGAACCCAAGTCGCTTCATCGACCGTAGCGGAGAGGTTGCCGGCAATGTGCGGCAGGCTGACATTGACTACCGAGGTGTCCAGCACCTCCATTACGGCGCTGGACATCACTGCGACCGCGATCAGCCAGCGGTTGGCGCGATAATGGTCAGCTCCGGCAGCGCTCATGACCGCTGGGTAGTACCCGGCACCTGGAATTTCTATTCTGGCGCCTGGTTGCAGTACGAGTCAACGGCCTTCGCGATCGTCTCTTGCTGTGATGCGTTTCCCGAACGTTCCTATCGGCCGTTGCCAAACCGCACGGCTGCGCAGCCTTCCGATGCTGCTTGAAAGGTGATTAAATCGATTCATCCGGACCGGTACGTCCGGACGGGAGATTGCGTTATTGTCGAAAATCCTCGTCGTCGGAATCCTGTCTACTGCGATGGCTTCCGCGCAGGGCGGCGGGTGGGGGCACCGGAGCGAAGACCCAAGCGGCGGCATGCTGGCGCAGAGACAGGGCCAGCTCGACCAATTCGCCGACAAGCTGAAGCTCAACAAGCAACAGCGGGCCGAGGCCGAAACGATTCTGGACGCCGCGCGCGAAGCAATGGCGCCGATCCAACAGAAACTGCTCGAAGCGCGAAAGAACCTGGCAGCGGCCCTGATTGACGGGCAACCCGACGACGCCGTCGATCAACTTACCAAGACCTACACCTCGCTTGCCGCCCAGAGCAAAGCCTTGGAAGCCAAGGCGTTTGCCAAGATCTGCGCCTTGCTTAAACCCAACCAACAATCCAGAGCCGTGCAGAATTTCGGATTGATGGCGCAGTTGTTGGAGCAGGGGCAAATGGGCGGTCAATGGGGAGGCGGCCAGGGCGGTCCATGGAGCGGCGGCCGGGGTGGTGGCGGCCGGAGATGAACGCGATAAGTTCATTTGCCGGCGACCGCTCCCTCACGGTCGCGGCTCTGGACGAGCAGCGGAGCCGCGACCGTGAGGGAGCGGTTGGTTGGCACAGTGGATACTTAACGAGGCCTAAGCGGAGCACGCATATGTTCTTCAGACTTTTGTCGGCAGGAGTTCTGGCTGCGTCGTTGGCTTCGGCGCAGTGGGGCGGCGGCGGTCTGGGCCATGGCGGCAGCGACGATATGAGCCCACGCCGCGAGGGGCCATCCCAGACGCGGATGGACCGGATCACCGCCATGCTGTCGCTGGACTCCGAGCAGCGGAAGCAGGTGAAAGATCTCCTCGATTACGGCCAGAAGGCGGCCGCTCCCGTTCGCGACCAGTTGGCCACCGCCCAATTGGAAATCGCCCAATCGGTTCAGGCAGGCAAGAGCCAGGACGAAATCGGCAAGGCGCTTGACGCCTACGCCGCCCTGGACACGCAGATGACCGCGATCGAACTGCGGTCGCTCGCCAGCATCAGCAAGGTGCTCACTCAGGAACAGCAGGCCAGGCTGAGCGGCCTCTTCTGGATGATGCGCGGGATCTTCAAGAACAAGAATTGGAACGACGCCGGCGGCTGGTGAGGTCTAGGATTCACAGCTCGCGCAAGGTTCGCGAAGTATGCCTTTGCCGATTGATGCTGCCCGCATTCGCAGAGGAAGACCTGCACTCCTAATCGTGGCTGCGTGCGAAAAAGAGCGGTCAGACGCGTTTTATCCCCGGCCAAAGAAACGGCGTTCTCGCCCTGTAGTCCACATAGGACGCGCCAAAACGAATCTCCAGCTCTCGCTCTTCGTATCGCTTCACAAAGAAGATCAAGCCGGGGAACACGCTCACGGCAAGCCAGAGGACGGCCCCTGGCGACGCATGCCATAGCGCGAGCGAGAGGAACCAGGCAAGAGTGCACAGGACCATCGGATTCCGGGTCCACTTGTACAGATAGTCGGTGGCCAGGCGGCTGGAAAGCTTCACGGCAAACGGCGCTCCCAGGCCCCGAATGGCCAGGTTCGCCACCGTCAGCACGGCTCCGGCGCCGGAAACCATCACCAGGCCCCAGACCACTTGCCGGATGACCGGAATCGTCAGTGTGGGCCGGTTGAGAAGCAGGCGGAACGCGGGAAACAGGCCGGCTCCCAACACAATCACCATGGCGTAATGGACGAAGACGTCAGTCCATTCTGCGCGGCGAGCCGACGGCTCTCGATCGAGAGTCTTCCGCCCGATCAGGCTGATTGGGAAGCTGAGCAACGGGGCGCACCAGATCAGCAGCGCCGTACCCCAGGTTTCATTCAACGCGGCGTTCAGCGCCCATAACCAGCATGCAATGGTTACGGCCAGACCGGCCAGCTTAGCCAGTATGATGAGCATGATTCGCCTTTTCCGGGTGGCGACCGCATCAACCACTTCACCCCAACGCCCGAATCTTCACCAGCGCCTTCTCCATGCCCTGCCGCGCGGCGGCGGAAAGCGGGGCGCCCAGCTCGAAGGATTCGGCGCCAATGCCGATCAACACGGCCTCGGGGGCGCGGCCGTAAACCTCCTGCGCCAGGCGCAGCAGCCAGCCGGGCGAGCACCAGTGGGTTGACGCGCTCTCGCCAGCCACGGGCATCGTCTGCACATCGCCCGGCGCCAGGTCGGCGCGCGCATCGATGAATACGACTCGCTCCTCGCCCGCCAGTCGCTCGGCCAACTCGGGCGCCAACTGGTGAACAGCCACGCCGCCCAACATCGCCGCCAGGCGCGGACCCACGGCATCGTCACCGCGCAGGCAATTGCCGTACCCGACAATCAGCGGTCGCCGCCGTGGCGCGCGCAGGCCTCGAAACCGCGCCGAGATTATTGTCGACGTTCCTTTCTTGTTGGGCAGGCGCCGGCAACCGCTCCCTGACGGTCGCGGCTCTGAAAGCGCATTGGAGCGGCTGGCGTGATCAGTCATGAAAAAACACTCGCCCGCAAGCGGGCGTTGGCAGGTTGAAACCTGCCCCACCTGTCTACGTGCGTGCCTCATCGAGCAACGCTCCATCGGGTCCGCGCAGTTCGACGGCTACCGGCGTCGCGCCGCCGGCGTGCGTGGAGCAGCTCAGACACGGGTCATAAGCCCGCACCACCGCCGACACGCGGTTCAGCATGCCTTCCTGCAATTTCCCGCCATCGACAAAGTGCTTGGCCGTCTCCTCCACGCTGCCTGCGATCGCCAGCGCGTTGTGTCCCGTCGCCACAATCAGGTTGGCCCAGACGATTCCGCCGTCTTCATTCACCTTGTAATGATGAATGAGCGTTCCGCGCGGAGCCTCGATCATGCCGATTCCCTCGAGCGCGTTCACGCCTGCCCGAGCGCGCACGTGGGTGTCCAGGATACGCGGATCGTGCAGCAGCACTTCCATTCGCTCCAGCGCATACAGCGCTTCAATCAGGCGCGCGTAGTGATAGAGGAAGGCACTGCGCGGCGTCCGCCCGAAGCGCTCGCGGAATTCGGTCAGCTCCTGATCGGCTTCGGGCGTGCCGCACCGGTCCGCGATGCTCAATCGTGCCAGCGGACCGACCCGATAGGTACCCGCCGGAAATCCACGCGGCCGGAAGAAGGGCGCCTTCATGTACGAGTCTTTCTGGGATGCTTCCGCGATGTACGACGCGTATTCTTCGGCCGGAATCTGGTCCTCGACCACGGCACCCTCGGCGTCGCGGAACCGCAGCCCGCCATCGTAGAGCGCGATCGCACCAGTCCTGTCCACCAGCCCCGCGCTCATCATCGGCGCGGTGCCGAAGTTGCGAATCTCTTCGTCGAACCGGTCCAGCACGCTCTTGAAAAGCCCGAGCGCCCGCCGCGCAATCTCCTTGGCCTGCGGCAGCCCGGCCAGTATCTCGTTTTGCCCGGCGGCGCCGAGCGGTTCTTTCATTCCACCCGGAACGATCCAGGACGGATGCACGCGTTCCTTGCACAGAATCTCGATCGCGTGCTGCCCGAACTTGCGCAGCTCGATGCCATCGCGCGCCAGCTCCGGATGCTTTTCGATGACACCGATCACGTTACGATGCGCCACGTCCGAATCGAAGCCCAGCAGCAGGTCCGGCGACGAGAGGTGAAAGAAGCTCAGCGCGTGGGACTGCACGAATTGCGCATAGTGAACCAGTTCGCGGAGGAGTGCGGCCGTCTTGGGAATCCGCACGGCGAGAATAGCGTCGCACGCCTTGGAAGACGCCAGCAGATGGCTGATGGGACAGATGCCACAGACCCGCGAGGTGATCCCCGGCATTTCGTAGAACGGGCGGCCCTCGGTGAATTTTTCGAACCCGCGGATTTGCGTCACGTGGAATTGGGTGCGCGCCACCTTGCCGTCGTCTCCCAGATGGATGGTAATCTTCGCGTGCCCTTCAATGCGGGTTACCGGATCGATCGTGATGCGTTTCATGCGGGAGCCTCCTACCCGAACTTCACCTTGGAACTGACGTCGGGCTTTCGGCCCGCCAGCAGGTCGCCGAGAACGCTGAGGATGGCCTTGGCCGCGGGAGGGCACCCGGGCACGTGCAGATCCACCTTGACGAATTCGCGTAGCGGCCGCGCCTGCGGCAGCAGCGCCGGCACGCCATCCATCGGTACGCCCTTCGCTTCCTGCACGCCCTCGACGTAGATCGATTGCAGCAGCTTCTGCACCGGCAGGCCATTCCGCATGGCGGAGACGTTGCTGGTCACCGCGCAATCGCCCAGCGCCACCAGGGTCCGCGTCCGGCTGCGGATTTTCTGCAGCTTTTTCAAATCTTCCTGGCTGCTCACCGCTCCTTCCACCAGTGTGACGTCCACGCCCTCGGGAAATTCCTGCGCATCCACCAGCGGGCCATACACCAGGTCCGCCTTGCCCGCCACGTCGATGATGGCCGCGTCGATATCGAGCAGCGATATGTGACAGCCCGAGCAGCCGTCCAGCCACACCGTTGCCAGCTTCAGCCGGTTCATGGGCGGGCTCCTTTCAGCAGCGCCAGCGCGCTGATGTTTTCGTGGCGCTTCGCCATCTCTTCCACTGCGAACCCTTTCTCGATCAACGCGCCCGTCGGGCACGCCTGCACGCATTTACCGCAATTGGTGCAACTCGCCGCCGATCCCCAGGGCTGGTTCAGCTCGCACGTCACCCGCGACTTAATCCCGCGGTTGGCCACCTCCCAAACGTGCGCCCCTTCCACTTCCGCGCAGACGCGCACGCACCGGGTGCACAGCACGCACCGGTTGTGATCCAGCACGAAACGGTTGTGCGAGAGGTCCACCGGCAGCCGCGGATAATTGTACGGATAACGAACACTGCTCACACCGAGCGATTTGGCGAGCGATTGCAGCTCGCAATGGCCGTTCGACACGCAGACGGCGCAAACGTGGTTGCGCTCCACCAGGAGCAGTTCGATCACCATGCGCCGGTATCGCGTGAGCTGCGGCGAGGTGGTGGTCACCGACATGCCGTCCTGGGCCGGCGTGGTGCAGGCCGGCAACAGGCGCCCAACGCCCGCCACCTCCACCACGCACAAACGGCAGGCTCCCACCGCGGTGAGCCCGGCCATGTAACAGAGCCTCGGAATCTCCTTCCCCGCCCCACTCGCCGCTTCGAGAATCGTCATTCCCTCGGTGGCGCTCACCAGCTCGCCGTCAATCCGGATCGAGATTTTCTTTTGCGCCATCTTTATCTCCCGCTCACCGCTTTCACGTCGCAGCGCAGGCACCGGCACGCTTCCTCGGAAGCCTCCTCCGGCGTCAGCCCCGTAACCACCTCCTCGACGCCCTTCACCCGCGTGTGCGCCGGGAGCTGGCTCGGATGGTGGCGGCGGCTCTCGCTCGGCTGCAAAGGAGCTTCCTGGGCGTACTCGAATTCCGGAAACAGCCGCGCCCATCGCCGCACGCCCATCAGCCGCTCGTCAATATTCCGCGCCGCTTTCTTTCCGTAACCCATTGCGTTGGACAGATTCGAAGCGCCGCTGACCACATCGCCACCGGCAAAAAACCGCGGCCGGCTGGTCTCCATCGAGTAGCGGTCCACATCGATGGTTTTCTGCTCGCTGATTTTCAGGCCGGAGGCCTGCAGCAGGTCCATATCCACGGATTCCCCGACGGCCAGGATTACGCTGTCGCACTCGTAACGCTGAATCTCGTCGGTCGGAACCGGCTTGCGGCGGCCCGAGGAATCGTACTCGCCCAGCTTCGTCTTCACCACTTCCACCGCCTTCACCCGCCCGTCGGGCGTGCCGATGATGCGGTGGGGCGCCACCAGGAACAGGATCTTGGCGCCCTCTTCTTCGGCTGCCAGCGTCTCCTCCTCAATGGCGGGCATGTCTTTCCGCTCGCGGCGATACAAGATCAGCGCCTCCGCTCCCATCCGCAGGGCCGTGCGCGCCGAATCGATGGCCGCGTTCCCGCCGCCAATCACCGCTACTTTACGGCCTACGCCGATTTCCTCCTGGCGTGCCACCGCTTCCAGGAAGGGCAGCGCCGGCCACACACCCTTCAATTCGGTGCCCGGCAGATACACCCACCCTTCCTTCCACGTTCCGAAAGACAGGAAAACCGCGTCGAACCGGTCGTCGAGCTCGCTGAGCGGCAGGTCGAAGCCGACCCGCGTATCGAATACGAACTTGACTCCCATCCGTTCGATAAGCTGGATCTCTTTTCGCAACACCTCTTTCGGCAGCCGGTACTCGGGCAGCACATATCGCAGCATGCCGCCGGCCTCCGCTTTGCTTTCGTACACGGTGACTTCGTGACCCAGCATGGCCAGATAGTATGCGGCGGTAAGGCCGGCCGGCCCCGCCCCGGCCACTGCGATCTTGCGGCCGCTGGGCGGGAATCGCCGCGCCACCACCCGCGCATTCAGTTCTTCGTGCCGGTCCGAGGCGAATACCGTGTCCGCAATCAGCCGGTGCACATCGCGCATGTTCACCGCTTCGTCCACCGTCTGGCGGCGGCACCGGTTGTCGCACGGATGCTGGCACACGCGCCCGGTGGATGCCGGCAGCGGATTGTCGATCACCACCGATTCGTACGCTTCATCCAACTTGCCTTCCTTGTAAAGCTCGAGGAAGCGCGGGATGTTCATGTGCAGCGGGCAACTGTTTTCGCAAGGCGAAAGCACCAGCTCCTCGCACACGCCCGCCCGGCAGCGCCGCGCCACGATGTGGTCTTCAAATTCGTGCCGAAAGTGGCGCAGCGCGGTCAGCACCGGGTTGGGCGCCGACTGCCCCAGCCCGCACAAGGAGCAGTCGCGAATCATCCGACCCAGTTCTTCCAGCACCTCGAAGTGCTCGTGAGTGGCCACCCCCTGGGTGAACGCGTTCAGAATCTTCAGCGCCTTGTCCAGGCCCACGCGGCAGGGCACGCACTTGCCGCAGGATTCGGAATGGGTGAACTCGATGAAGAACCGCGCCACGTCCACCATGCAGTTGTCTTCATCCATCACCACCATGCCGCCCGACCCCATGATGGAACCGATTTGCGCCAGGCTCTCGTAATCCACCGTGGTGTCGAACATCTCCTGCGGGATGCAACCGCCCGATGGCCCGCCGGTCTGTACGGCCTTGATCGCCTTGCCGCTGATGCCGCCCTCGCCGATGTCGTACACCAGCGTCTTCAGTGGCGTGCCCAGCGGCAATTCCACCAGTCCCGAGTTGGTGACCTTGCCCACCAGCGAAAAAACCTTGGTCCCAGCACTTTTCGTGCTGCCGGTTTCGGTGAACCATGCGGCGCCTTTGGTGACGATGGGCGCGATGTTGTACCACGTCTCGACGTTGTTGATGTTGGTTGGCTTGCCCCACAACCCCTTCTGCGCCGGAAACGGGGGACGCGGACGCGGCCGTCCCGCCATGCCTTCGAGCGACGCAATCAGCGCCGTCTCCTCGCCGCAGACAAAGGCCCCCGCGCCTTCCACCAGCGAGATATCGAACTGGAACCCGCGGCCCAGGATGTTCTCGCCCAGCATGCCGTACTCGCGCGCTTGCTCGATGGCGCGCTCCAGCCGGTGAACCGCCAGCGGATACTCGGCGCGCACGTACACGATGCCCTCGGGGGCGCCCATCACGTATGCGCCGATGATCATCCCCTCGATCAGCGCATGCGGGTCGCTCTCGATTTCGTTGCGGTTCATATAGGCGCCGGGGTCGCCTTCGTCCGCGTTGCAGACGATGTACTTCTGGCTGACTTTGGTCTTGGCCAGGAACTCCCACTTGTTTCCGGTGAGATATCCCGCACCGCCCCGGCCGCGGAGTTTCGATGCCTTGATCTGCTCGATCACCACCTCCGGGTGCCCCTCGATCAGGACCTTATATAACGCCTGGTAGCCGCCGACGGCCATGTACTCTTCGAGATCGTCCGGATCGATGAAGCCGCAGTTCCGCGTTACGATCTTCTTCTGCCCTCGGAAGAAAGGAACTTCATCCCAATTGCGCAGCTCCGGCCACGCGGTTCCGTACTTGATGTGCGAGGTGATGTGGTCCCATTCCTCGATCTTGCAGTACACCAGGTCTGGGGTTACGTTGCCGGTCGCCACGTCGTGCAGGATGCGCGTCACATCGCTCGACTGTACCCGGCGCAGGACCACCAGAGGCCGCCCCGGCAGGCGCACGGTCACCAGCGGTTCCTCCGAGCAAGGCCCGAGGCAGCCGACGCTGGCCAGTGACACGTCCGCGCCGGTTCGGTCGATCTGCTCGGCGAAGGCGTGGTACAGGCCCTCGGCGCCGTTGCCGCGCCCGCAGGTGCCCATTCCGACCGCAATGCGGGAGCGGGAGGGCATCAGTTTCGCCAAGCCTTGCTCGCGAACCTCGCTGAATGCGTTGATATCCAGAATCCGCGTCATCGGTCATGACCCTCGTCAATGGCGGCTACTTCGCGCGCCAGCGTCCGCTCGTTCACGTGGCCGCAGATGCGATGATCCAGTTCCACCACCGGCGCCAGGGCGCACTGCCCGAAGCATGCCACCGTGCGAATGGTGAATTTCCCGTCAGGCGAGGTGGGTGAATCCTCCTCGCCGGCGCCGATTCCCAGATCCAGCCGTACGCTTTCCAGCAGGCTGCGCGAGCCCCGCGTGTGGCACGCGGTCCCGCGGCAGATGCAGATGGTATGCTCCCCTTGCGGCTGCAGGTTGAACAAGGCGTAGAACGTCGCCACGCTATAGATCCGCGCCGGCGGGATCTTCATCGCCGATGCAATGTAGCGCAAGCTCGCTTCCGGGAGATACTTCTGGGGATGGCGATTCTGGACGGCTTCCAGGATGGCCAGCAGCGCACCGGGTCGGCCGTTGCGGCTCGCAATCACCTGGTCGATGAACGCTTCCATAACTTCAAAAATAACACCTGTACATCTGAAATGGAAATGGGTGCCGTGGCAAGTTGCCGGGCATAAGTCGACAGTAAGAACGCGATTGCGAAGCCGGACTGCTATCTTCGAAACCCAGTGATTATGGAGCGACGGGTGCGGCTAAAGATGGGCCACGGCCGCGCGTGCGCCGGGCTCACGCGTGGCGCAGGGCGAGCACGGCGTTGAGGCCGCCAAAGGCGAAGGAATTCGAAATCGCCCATTCCACCTGCGCCTGGCGCGCATGATTGGGGATCACGTCCAGGTCGCATTCCGGATCGGGCAGATTGTAATTGGCGGTGGGCGGCAGCACGCCGTCGCGCAGCGCCAGCGCGGTGGCCAGGCATTCCAGGGCCGCGGCTGCGCCGAGCGCGTGGCCGTGCATCGATTTGGTGGAACTGACCGGCAGCTTGCCGGCATGCGCGCCGAACACTGCGCGAAGGGCAACGGTCTCAGTGGCATCGTTGGCCAGCGTGCCGGTACCGTGGGCATTGACGTAGCCGATCGCTTCCGGCGCCAGGCCCGCGTCGCGCAACGCCGCGCGCATCGCCTTGGCCGCGCCCTCGGCCGAAGGCTGCGTGATGTGACAGGCGTCGGACGACATGCCGAAGCCGACGATTTCGGCATGAACGGTCGCCCCGCGCGCGAGCGCAGCTTCGAGCGGCTCCAGCACCAGCATGGCCGCGCCTTCGCCCAGCACCATGCCGCGCCGGTCCTTGGAAAACGGGCGGCAGGTTTCGGGCGACACCACCCGCATTGCCTCCCACGCTTTGAGAATGCCGAAGCTGAACGGCGCTTCGCTGCCGCCGGCCAGCGCCAGGTCGGTCATGCCGCTGCGCACCATCCAGAAAGCCTGGCCGATGGCGTGGCCGGCAGAGGAGCACGCGGTGGAGATGGTGTAACTGGGGCCGGTGATGCCAAACTCCATCGAGATGTGGCTGGCCCCCGCGTTGGCCATGGTCTTGGGAATGGTAAGTGGGTGCACGCGGTTCAGACCCATCTTGTAGACATCGTGGAAACCGACGTCCTCTGTACTCTGCCCGCCCACGCAGGAGCCGGTAATGATGGCCGCGGTCTCGCGGAGCTCCCGCGTCCAGTGGACGCCCGCACAGGCAACGGCTTCGCGGGCGGCGATCACGGCGAACTGCGCGAAGCGGTCCATGAAATCGGCGCGCCGGTCGTCGAAATAGCCCTGGTGGCTGTAGCCGCGCACCTCGGCGCCGTTGCGAAAACGCAGTTGCGACATGTCGGTGGATTCAATCGGGGCGATCCCCGAGCGGCCCTGGCGCAACGATTCGGCCACTTCGGCGGTGGTCCGGCCCAGCGCGCAGATGGCGCCCATCCCGGTGATAGCAACGCGGCGCATCCTTACTGGCCGGCCTGCGTTTCCGCCGCCGCCGCTTTGGCCGCCAGCAGCTTCTCCACCCCGACGCACATGTCGCGCACGCCGCGCACGCTGCGCACTTCGTCGTCGGGAATGTTGATATCGAATTCGTTCTCGAGCGCGAACAGAATCTCCACCGCGTCCATCGAATCGATCCCCAGTTGCTGAAAATCGCTGTCAATGGTGACCGTCTCCAAGGGAATCCGTTTGGAGGTAGCGATCGATTTGCGAACCCGTTCTATCAAGTCGTCGGACATAGAAGTTGGCTTACCGTTTCCAATTTGTAACCCCGCTCCAGCAACAGGGGAACCAGGCGGCGCACAGCCTCGATCGTGGTACCGATGTCAGGCCGCGTGCGAAGCTCACGGCCATCGTGCAGGCACAGGATCGCGCCGCTGGATACGCGTCCCGCCATTCGTGCCACGACGGCCCCCGCCACCAGATTCCAATCATAGCCGATTACAGTCCACATGACGCCCTTCAGGCCAAGCCGCTGCTGCGCGCGCCGCATGCCGAACCAGCGGACGCCATAGGGCGCACGATACCAAACGGGCCGCACCCCGGTGTGCTCCAGGATAACCTGTTGCGCGCGCGCCATGTCGGCCTCGATGAATCGCCCCGAGCGGAAGCAGCACAGCGGGTGGTTGTAGCCATGGTTGCCGATCTCATGCCCGGCTTCCGCCACCGCGCGGGCGGTAACGGGCAGGCGCTCCACGTTGGCGCCGCACGGGAAGAAGGTTGCTGCCGCGCCATGAGCGGCAAGAATCTCCAGGATGTGCGGCGTCTCCTCGCTAGGGCCGTCATCGAAAGTCAACGCTATCGCACGCCGCCCGCGCGGCCCGCGCCACACCGAGGGACCAAACACCGCCGACGCCCGCCCGCGCACCGCCCACGCCATAGCAGCCGCGCCACACGCCACGGACCCGCCGGCAATCGGAAGCGCGGAAAGCATAACCTCTCATTGTAGGGACAAGCGCGTGGCGCGGGCTGTCAGGCCTGCTCAAAAGCCGAGACGACTCGGCTCTGCAGGCTTGACAGCCTGCGCCACGCACAATTATGCCCACCTTACCCCACGTAGCGCGCGTACAAACTTCGCGCGACGCCGGGGTCGCTGGTGCCCTTGATGATGGCGCGGCCGTCGGGGAAAACGGTTAGTTCGTAGGGCGGAGTGAGGAATCGCAGGGCGAACTCGCCGGAGCGCACTTCACCTAACGGCTCCAGGCGCGCGCGCAACTCTGCCAGGTCGATGGGGCCTTCGCGCTCGCGGACCTGCACCGCGTCGCGGCCGCACATGCGCACTGGAGGGCGTGCCGATTCCTCGAGATAAGGAAACTCGCGCCGCGCGCAGGTGGGGCAATCGGCATCGCGCGGCGGGCCGTCGATCTGGCGGATTCCGCCCTCCCAAACATCGATGGTGGTGATGCGCGCGCTCACCAGCTCGGCGTGCCCGCTTAGGATCTTCAGCGCATCTGCCACTTGCAGCGACGCCACGGCGGAGACAATCGCGTTCACCACGCCGGCGGTCTCGCAGGTCGGTTGCGGGCCGGCGGGCGGGTCGGGATAGACGCAGCGCAGGCACGCGGTGTGGCCAGGGATCACGGGCATGGTGAGGCCGTAACTGCCCACCGCGGCGCCGTAGATCCACGGAACGCCGCGGCTCACCGCAAAATCATTGATCAGGTAACGCGTTTCGAAGTTGTCGGTGCCGTCGAGGATCACCCCGGCGCCGCCCAGCAGATCGGCGGCATTTTCCGCTGTCAGATCCGCCACCACGCCGCGCACTGCGACGGAGGAATTGATGCGCTCCAGCCGGCGCGCCGCTGCCACCGCCTTGGGCAATGCTTCGGCGGCGTCGGATTCTTCAAACAGCCATTGGCGATGGAGATTGGCGGGCTCGACGTAATCGCGGTCGATGATGGTGAGCCGGCCAACGCCCGCCCGCGCCAGCGCCGCCGCGTGAAAACTGCCCAGGGCGCCGCAACCGGCCACCACCGCGTGGGCGCGCAGCAGCAACTCCTGGCCCGCCTCGCCGATGCCCGCAAACAGAATCTGCCGCGAGTAGCGCTGGCGCTCGGCCGCATTCATCATTTCGATGGTAACAAACCTGCTCTAACTGGCTACGCTATTATGTTTCTGGTGCGCCGCCCCTTCGCCAGCGTCTCTCGCATCGTCGTGCTATCCCTAGCCTCGCCAATGCTTCTGCTGCTTGGTCAAGACGCATCCTGGGAGGGAAAGCGAATCGTCGCCATCCAGTTTGAGCCAAGCCAACAACCACTCGACCTGGCTGAAATCAACCAGATCCTGGCGCTGAAGCGGAACCAGCCGTTGCGGATGGCCGACGTCCAGGCCAGCATCGGACGCCTCTTCGCCACCGGCCGGTATGCCGACATTCAGGTGGATGCCAAGCCGTACCAGGACGGCGTGGTGGTGCGCTTCCTCACGAAGAACAATTGGTTCATCGGTCACGTGGCGGTAACGGGCAAGATCTCCAGCCCGCCCAACTCAGCACAGCTCGAAAACGCAACGCAGCTCGATCTGGGCCAACCGTACACGGATGCCGGCCTGGCCGCGGCAGAAGCCGGCCAGAAGAAACTGTTGGAATCGAACGGGCTGTTCCGCAGCAATGTGCAGCCGGTCCTCGATTGGGACGACACCTACCAACAGGTGCACATCCGCTTCGAAATCGAAACTGGCCCGCGGGCCGGTTTCGCCGCACCCACGATCGAGGGCAATCTTGAGCTGAACCGCGCCTCCATCCTGCGCGCCACCCGATTCCAGCGCTGGCTCATCCACACCTGGAAGCCGATGACGCAGACCCGGCTGCGCGAGGCGATGGAGGGCGTGCGCGCTCTTTACGCCAAGGACCACCGCCTGGAGGCCAGGGTGACGCTGGGAGAGGTGAAGTACGACGCCGCCACCAATCGTGCCACTCCGGCGCTGGCGATCGACCCCGGGCCGCGCATCCGCCTCCACGCCATCGGCGCCAAGATCTCCGAGCGCAGCCTGCAGCGCTTTGTACCGATTTTCCAGGAGCGCTCGGTCGATGCCGACCTTCTCACCGAAGGCGCTCGCAACCTGGAAGATTACTTTCAATCCGAAGGCTACTTCGAAGCCGAGGTCGCATTCAAGCAGCAGCGTGTCAGCAACGACCAAGCCACCATCGACTACCTCATCAACCTCGGCGTGCGGCACAAGCTGAGCTTCATCGGCATCCAAGGCAACCGCTACTTTACGGCCAATGACATACGGGAACGCATGTTTCTGCACACCGCCTCATGGCTGCAGCTTCCGCACGGGCGTTACAGCGTCGACCTGCTGCGGCGCGACGAGGATTCGATTGTCAGCCTGTACCAGTCCAACGGGTTCCGCGACGTGAAGGTGACCGACCGGCTGGACGACCACTATCAAGGCCACAGCGGCGAACAGGCGGTGTGGATCTTCATCGACGAGGGCGCGCAAACCTTCGTCAATAGCCTCACCGTGGATGGCATCGAGCAACTCGACAAAGGCAAGATCCTTCCCCTGCTCAGCTCGGTCGCGAATCAGCCGTTCAGCGAGTTCGATGTGGCCGTGGACCGCGACGCCATCCTGGCGCAGTATTACCAGAACGGCTTCCCCAACGCCACCTTTGCCTGGAGCTCCAGGCCCGCCGCGCCGAATCGCGTGGACGTGCGCTACACCATCCATGAGGGCGGCCGCGAGTTCGTGCGCCAGGTGCTTTTCAATCCCGGCGGCCTGGCGCATACCCGTCCCAGCCTGGTGTACCGCAATCTGCGGCTCAACCCCGGCGATCCGCTATCGTCCATCGCGATGAGCGATACACAGCGCCGCCTGTACGACCTCGGCGTCTTCTCGCGCGTCGACATGGCGATTCAGAATCCGGATGGAGAGACGGATCAGAAGTACGTGGTTTACGATCTCGACGAAGCGCGGCGCTATTCGCTGTCGCTGGGCGTGGGCGCCGAATTCGCGCGCATCGGCGGCTGCGATTATTGCTTGGATGCGCCGGCCGGGCAAACCGGATTTGCGCCGCGCGTTTCCTTAGGCGTGACGCGCTCCAATCTGTGGGGCATCGCGCACAGCATCAGCCTCCGTACGCGGTTCTCCACGCTCGAGCAAGAGGCGCTCCTAAATTATGAGTGGCCTCGCTTTCGTGGCAACGAAAACTTAATCCTCACCTTCACGACCACCTACGAAAACTCTAAGGATGTCCGGACCTTTTCTTATAAGCGCGAGGAAGTCTCCACCCAGTTGAAGCAGCGGGTCAATAAGTCGATCACTCTGCTCTACCGCTACGCTTACCGCGCGGTCGACGTGAACCAGGCCACGCTGAAGATTTCGCCGGAGCTCATCCCGCTGCTCTCGCAACCGGTCCGGCTGGGCCTGCTTTCCGGCAACTTCATCCAAGACCGTCGCGACGATCCCCTGGACCCGCACAAGGGCATCTACAATACGCTCAACGTGGATTTCGCCGAGCACATTTTCGGTTCGCAGCGCGACTTCGTGCGCGTGCTGGCCCGCAACTCCACCTACTACCGCCTGGGCAACAAGGTGGTGCTGGCACGCAGCACCGAGGTCGGCAACATCGCCGCATTCCACTACAGCGGCACCGGGGAGGATGCCGTCCCGCTGCCGGAGCGCTTCTTCGGCGGTGGCGCATCGTCCAATCGCGCCTTCCCCGAGGACCAGTCCGGACCCCGCGATCCAGAAACCGGCTTCCCCATCGGCGGCAACGCCCTGTTCTTCAACGAGACCGAACTGCGGTTCCCACTGATCGGAGAGAATATCGGCGGCGTGCTGTTTCATGACTTCGGCAACACCTTTAGCGGCGCCAGCAACTTCTCCTTCCGCGTGAACCAGAACGGCCTCAAGGACTTCGATTACATGGTGCACGCCGCCGGCTTCGGCATCCGCTATCGCACCCCTATCGGCCCGTTCCGCGTGGACCTGGCCTACAGCATCAATCCGCCGCGCTTCTTCGGCTTCAAGGGGACAGAGCTGGATCTGGTGAACGCCGGCGTCTACCCTTGCCAGAACCCGGTCAACCTGTGCACCCAGCAAAGCGTGAGCCATTTTCAGTTCTTCTTTTCCATAGGACAAACGTTTTGAAGAGGAAGGTCGAGTTGCGAGCTGCTGCGCCCATCCGCCTGGCCATTCTGGTGCTGGCCGCCGCGTTTGCCTCGGCGGCCATCATCGACCGCATCGCCGTTTCGGTGGGCAACCGCGTCATCACCACTGCCGACATCGATCGCGCGATTCGCGTGACCGCGTTCCTGAACGGGCAGCAGCCGGATTTTAGCCCCGCGAGCAAGCGCGCCGCCGCCGACCGTATAGTGGAGCAGGCCCTGGTACGCCGCGAGCTCGAGACCAGCCGTTATCCAACCCCGGAGCCCGCCGAAATCGAGCCCGCGCTGGCGGCTTTTCGTCACCCCTACTACCCGGCCGACGCCGATTACCGCCGCGCGCTGGCCCAGTACGGCCTTAGCGACCAGGACGTGAGAGACGCGCTGCTGTGGCAGCGCACCCTGCTCCAGTTCATCGACGTTCGTTTCCGGCCCGCGGTGCAAATCACCAGCGAAGAGATCCAGCACTATTTCGACACGGTTCTGGCGCCGCAGTTGCGCAAGGAACAGCCTGGAAAAACCTTCTCGCTCGACGATTATCGCGACCAGATCGAAGACACCCTGGCGGGCCAGCGCGAAGACCTCGAGATGGACAACTGGCTGCGCGAAGCGCGGCGCCAAACGCCGATCGTCTATCACCAAGAGGCGCTCCAATGAAACACCGCCTCCGCTGGATTGGTGTTTCGGTGGCGGCCGTGGTCCTGCTTTCGGCGCTGGCCGGCGTGTTCGTGCTGCGCAGCGAATGGTTTCGCGGCAAGGTGCGCGCCTGGCTGGTGAGCTCCATCGAGAGCGCTACCGGCGGGCGCGCCGAAGTGGGCGCGTTTCGATTCCACTGGAGCGCCGTGCGGGCCGAGGCCGATTCCTTTGTCCTGCACGGCACTGAGCCCGCCGGCAAACCGCCTCTGTTTCGCGCCGCCTCCATCTCCGTAGGTCTGAAAATCGTTTCGCTGTGGAAGCGCGACATCGATATCCGTTCGCTCGACGTGGAAGCGCCGCGCATAGCCCTCATCGTCGATGCCGACGGCCGCACCAACCTGCCGCAACCGAAGACACAAGGCCGCCGCGGCAACGCCATAGCGACCATTTTCAAGCTCGCCATCGGCCGTTTCCGCGTGGAGCATGGCGAATTCCAGGTGGAATCGCACGCCGTCGTGCCGTTCGCGGCGACGGGCCGGAACCTTCAGGCGGCCCTGACCTATGACGCCGCCGGCCCGCGCTACCTCGGCAATATCAACATCGAGCCTCTCGATGTCGCCGCCCCCGGCGTCGCTCAGACCGCCGTCGCCGTCGCTGGCTCGTTTGCCCTCGAGCCCAATCGCATTGCTATAAGCGACGCCACCTTCGCCACCGGCAAGTCGCGGCTGAGTTTGTCCGGGCAGATCGACAACCTGGCCGCCCCGCGCGGCTCGTTCGAGTTTCAAGCGCGTGTCGATAACGGCGATGCCGAACGCATTTTCGAGACCCGGCTGCTCGATCGCGGTACGGCTGAGGTGAAGGGCAGCGCTCGATGGCGCGGCGGTGCCGACGTCTCGGTTGCCGGCCATCTGGTGGGCACCGGCTTGGAATATCACGATGCCACCGTGAGGCTGCACGGTTTCGCGGTTTCCGGCCCGCTCACTTCCGATTTGCGCACTGTCACGGTACGGCCAATGCGGCTTTCCGGCCACGTGGTGCTGGGTAGCGATTCGGTTCCTGCCGAGGTTACCGTCGCCGCTGCCGTGCTCCGCGGCCGCGATCTGGAGTTGCGCCAGGTCTCGGTCGAAGCCTTAGGCGGCAATTTCACCGGTGCCATCGGACTGCGCGCCTTCAATCGCTACACGGTGGACGGCGCTGTCGCCGCACTCGATGTGCGCCGCGTGGCGGGCCTCGTCATTCCCGTGCCGCTGCCCTGGGACGGCACGGCCGGTGGCTCATTGCAAATGGAAGGGTCGTTCGCCAACCCGCGGGAACTGCATTTAATGACCGCGCTCCAAATCGGGCCGGCCCCGGCGGGGCCACCGGTCGAAGGCGAAGTTACCGCGGATTGGGATTCGCCGAGCGGCATCCTTGATCTTGGGCATTCGCGGCTCAGCCTCCCGAACTCGCGCGTTGCCTTCTCCGGCGCCGTCGGCCGCGAGCTCAGCGTCCATCTGGAGACGCGTGATCTGCGCGACCTGCTGCCGGCATTGGGCGAGCGCGCCGCCGCGCTTCCCCTGAAGCTCGACGGCAGTGCAGCCGTGTTCGACGGGAGAGTCAGCGGCAACCTGGACCATCCGCAGATCCAGGGCCGCTTGCTCGCAGGAGCTTTCACCTATGAGGACCGCGCGTTCGACGCGCTTGACACCGCGGTTACGGCCTCGCCGGACAACCTCCGGCTCGATCGCGCCGCGCTCACCCGCGCCGGTGTGCGCGTGCAGTTTTCGCTGGCGGTGGCGCTGCGCGATTGGGAGGCGGCCGACCGAAGCGACATCTTCGGCAGCGCCACGGTGCATGACGCGCCGCTCGGCGAGTTGGTCGCGATGGCTGGCGGCACGCCTCAATCGGCCACCGGCACACTCAACGCCGCGATTTCCATCACCGGTGTGGTCGCCGATCCGATCGTGCAGGCCGAGCTCGATGGCTCGCACGGCGACATAGAAGGAGAGCCCTACGATCGCATCACCGGCCATGCACGCTATCGCGGCGGCACGTTGGACCTTTCCGCCGGCGAGATCCAGGCGGGCGCCAAGCAGATTTTGGTCGCCGCCAGCTTCGCCCATTCTCCCGGCCACTTCAATACCGGCGCGTTGCGATTTCAGCTCTCGACCAACGCGATGCCGCTCGATCAGGTTCACCTCCTCGCAGCCGCGCGCCCTGGCGTCAGGGGCTCGCTCCAGGTGCGAGCGCGAGGCGCCGTCGATATCGTTCTCCCGGAAAACGGCGGGCCGGGATTCCGCATCCAGGATCTCGATGCCGAAGTTTCCGCAAAGAATCTGCAGTTGGCCGGTGGCAAGCTGGGAGACTCCCATCTTACCGCTGAGACCTACGGCGGCGCGCTGCGCGCGCATCTGGAATCGAACTTCGCCGATTCCTCGATCGTCGGCGACGGCCATTGGCGCCTGACGGGGGATTACCCCGGCAGCGCCACCATCCGCTTCACGAAAGTGGACCTGGAGCAACTGCGTGCCTGGCTCGCCCCCGCCGGATCGCTCAACGGTCTTGCCGGCGCGGCGGAGGCCTCGCTCCGCCTGGACGGCCCCGTGCTCAACCCCCGGGAGATGACGGCGGAGTTGCGCATCACGCGTCTCGAGATCGCCCCGGCCGCATCTACCGGCCTCGCACCCGCCGCCTTCGCCCTCCGCAACTCGGGCGATATCGTCATCGCCATGGCCGGCCCGGTCGTCACCGTGGAAACCGGGCGGCTGACGGGGCCGGATACGGATTTCAGGGTCACCGGCCGCGTGTCGCTGGAGCGCAAGAACCCGCTCGATGTGCGCGTGGAGGGCCGCGTCGGCCTGGCTTTGGTCCACGAGCTGAACCGCGACCTTACCGCCTCCGGCGTGGTGAAAGTGGACGCCACGGTGCGCGGGACGCTGGCCGCGCCGCAAATCGCCGGCCGCTTGGAATTCGCGGGCGCCGGCTTCAACATTAGCGACGTTTCCAATGGCATCTCCGCTGCGAATGGCGTCCTGCTGTTCAACGGCGACCGGGCATCCATCCAGAGCTTCACCGGCGAAACCGGCGGCGGCAAAATCGAGTTGAGCGGCTTCGCCGTCTACGGCGGCGAGGGGCAGGCCGTGTTCCGCCTCCACGCCCGCGCCCTCCAGGTGCGCGTGCGCTATCCGGAGGGCGTCAGCACCATGGCCAACGCCGACCTGCGCTTCACCGGAACCACCGCCAGCAGCATTCTCTCCGGCACCATCACCGTGCTGCGTACCGGCTTCAGCGCGCAGTCGGATTTCAGCTCGCTGCTGGCGCAGTCCTCCGAGCCGGTGCGCACGCCCGCGGCGCGCACCGGCCTGTTGGGCGGCCTTACCTACGATATCCAGGTCACCACCGCGCCGGATGTCCAGGTGCAGAGCGCCCTCACGCAGGACATCCAGGTGGAAGCCAACCTCCGCCTCCGCGGCACCTACGCCAGTCCGGCTGTGCTGGGCCGCGTCAACATCACGCACGGGCAAGTGCTCTTCTTCGGCACGCGGTACAGCATTTCGCAGGGATCGATCTCATTCTTCAATCCGGTCAATGTCGAGCCGGTGCTGAATATCGATCTGGGCACCAAGGTCCGCGGCATCCAGGTCACCCTGAACGTCTCCGGGCCGCTCAGCAAACTGAACCTGACTCCCAGCTCGGATCCGCCGCTGCAATTCAGCGAAATCGTGGCGCTGCTTGCCACCGGCCGCACCCCCACCGACGAAGCCTCGCTTTCCTCCAGCGAGAACACCGCCGCACCTGCGTGGCAGCAATCCGCCGGCTCGGCGCTGTTGGGCCAGGCCATTTCGAGCCCCGTCACCGGCCGCTTGCAGCGCTTCTTCGGCGTCAGCCGGCTCCGCATTGATCCCACCCTGCCGGGCACCGAGTTCAACCCCCAAGCGCGCCTGACCCTGGAGCAGCAGGTCACGCCTGATATCACCTTCACTTACATCACCGACGTCACCACCAGCAACCCGCAGGTAGTGAGTGTAGAATGGGCCTTCGCCAAGAAGTGGTCCGTGGTGGTGGAACGAGACGAAAACGGCCTCGTCGGCATGGACATTCTTTTCAAGAAGCGTTTCTGAGATGGCAGCCCCGGCGGGTGAGGCTTCGTCGCGTAACAACCGCTCCCTGACGGTCGCGGCTCCGGTGCGGTTCAGAGCCGCAATCGCAAGGGAGTGGTTGCCGGCGGTTGAAATAGCTATTTATGACAGGCCCTGAGGGCTCGAAACCGCGCGCTAGCTGGCTGCGCTGGGCGGCGGTCTTGATTCCGGCGGCATTGCTGCTGGCCTTCCCGCCCGCCGGGCTGAACGCGCAGCAAGACCATCTGCTGGCGGTCTTCATCGCCACGATTGTCGCCTTGGTAGCGCAGCCTGTGCCCATGGGCGTAAGCTGCGTGCTGGCCATGACAGTGCTGGCATTGAGCGGCACGCTGCCGCCGGCGCAAGTGCTCTCCGGCTTCGCCAACGTCACCGTCTGGCTGATCTTCACGGCGTTTTTGTTTTCCCGCGCTTTTACCCAAACCGGTTTCGGCAAGCGCATCGGCTACCTGTTTATTCGCCGGTTCGCGCGCACGCCGCTCAGCCTGGGTTACTCGCTGGCCGCCGCGGACCTGGTGCTGGCGCCCTTCATTCCTTCCGACACCGCACGCGGCGGCGGCGTGATCTATCCCATCGCGCGCAGCGTGGCACTCGATTTCGGCTCGGAGCCGGGCGGCCCCACGCGCTCCATCGGCGCTTTTCTGATTCTGGTTTGCTTCCACACCACCTACGTGGCCTCGGCCATGTTCCTTACCAGCATGGCCGCCAATCCGCTGATTGCCGATTTAGCCCGCCAGTATGCTCACGTCGAGCTCACCTGGACGCGCTGGGCCGCCGGCGCCATCGTGCCCGGCCTGTTGACGCTGACGATTGTCCCGTGGCTGCTGAAGCGATGGTGCCGGCCGGCGATCCGCGATACCGCTTCGGCGCGCGCCTTCGCCGCCGCCGAGCTGGCGCGCATGGGCCCGCTCTCCCGCCGCGAAAAGTGGCTGGTGGGAATCATGCTGGCGGTGATGGCCGGATGGGTTACCTCGCCCTGGCACGGCATCCCCAATACGTTCGTCGCGCTGGCCGGCCTGTCCGCGATTCTGCTGGCGCGCGTGCTGGCCTGGGACGATCTGCTCGACGAAAAGAAAGCCTGGGACGCGCTGATCTGGTTCGCGCCGCTGATCATGATGTCCGACGAGCTCTCGCGCGGCGGCGCTATCGGCGTGCTCTCACATTCGCTCTTCCGCGCTTACACCGGCTTGCCCTGGATGATGGCAGGCCTGGCGCCGGCGGTGACTTATCTCTATGTGCACTACGGTTTCGCCAGCATGACGGGTCATATCATGGCGCTCTATCCCGGCTTTCTGGTGGCCATGCTGGCCGGCGGTGTGCCGCCGATGTTAGCCGCGCTGTCCCTGGCCTACTTTTCCAACCTTAACGCCGGCATAACTCACTACGGCACTGGCTCCGCCCCTGTCTACTTCGGCTCCGGCTATGTAAGTCAGTCAGATTGGTGGCGCCTAGGATTCTACATTTCCGTAGTCAACTTAGTTATCTGGCTGGGCGTAGGTTTCTGGTGGTGGAAGGCGCTGGGTTTGTGGTGAGGAGGGGGTAGTTGGTACGGCCCGCCCGCCCAACGCTGCAACTCTCAGCGCGCTGTGTACCACGTGCGCTCGTAAACCGGAATCCACTCCACAACAGGTTTGGAGACCTTCTGGAAATGATTGTCTCGCCACTCATACTGAGTTCGACTGCACCAGGTGGCACAACAGTCGCCCTCGTTTTCAATCGGTTCATTCAACTCGATGGTCAGGTATCCATTGCCGACGTAGATGCGATGGAGCCCATGGTACACACGCGCACCTGTCTGAAAGGCAGCAAGCAGTTTCGGCTTACCGTCATCTAAGGTGTAAATGTACACGTAATTCCAGTGCGCCGTACCACACGAGTGATAGCTAAGGGTCACGATTGCGTCCTGGAGTCCATCGTTGTCGACGTCCTCGTACGTGATCTGCTGCACTGCTAAATAGGGGCACATGCGCTGACTTTGATCACCGCCCGAGAAGACATGCTCGCCATCGCGCAGCAGAATGCTCGCCTTGAACGAGTTCAGCCACTGAAGGTCTCCGACGAGTTCGGCCTCTTGCCATGGGTACACAAAATTGCTGAAATCGACGGCTCGAATGTCGGTTGGGTGTTCCGCGGCAATCAGGCCGCAGCCGATCAAGGCGAGGATGAGGGGAAGGCGCATCTCGGATTTGCCTCTCTTAGTCAGTTTACGCCGGCGATCTTGCCGACGTGGCGCGGGCAGTCCTGCCTGCTGTGTCGAGAGTCATCTCGACATTTCTTAACGCGCGTCGAGCTCTGCCGTTGCCCAGAAACGTCGGCACGACTGCCGACGCTGCAGACATGACTGCCCGCGCCACGACTCACTCCCCGCCCAGCACCCGCTCCAGCATCTCCGGGATCTCGAATACCGCGCGGTTTTGTTGGCGCTCGGTGGCGGCGCGGTAACTCGCGTAGGCGGCGGGCTCCAGTAACTGATTGACGGCGCCCTGCACGTCGCGGAAATTATCTAACACGATGCCCACCCCCTGCTCGCGCACCCACTCGGCGTTGTAGCGCTCTTGCGGCAGCGTCCAGGCGTTGCAGTTGACGATCACCGGCAGGCGCATGAACACCGCCTCCGAAATGCTCCCGGGGCCGGGCTTGCCGATGAAGTAATCGGCAAGCTGCATGTAGCGGGGAATCTCTTTGGTGAAGCCTTCGATGAAGACCGGAGCGCGGCGCGGCAACTGCGTCATCTTCTCTAACCGTGCGCGCAGCTTCTGATTGTGGCCGCAGATGAAAATGAGTTGCCGATCGGGCAAGCGGCGCGCGATATCGAGCATCACCTCCGCGCCCTGGCCGCCGAACAGCACCAGGCCAACGGGCATACCGGGATCGAAGCCCAGCGCGCGGCGCGCCGCAGCGCGTTCCTCTGCGCTCAAGGGCGCCATCTCGTAGAAGCGCGGGCTGAGGATCATGCCCGAAGCGCGCAACACGCGCTCCGGCGCATGCCCCATCGCGCGCGCCTGCTCCACTGCGCGGTCCGATCCGCAGATGAAATACTGCGGCTGCCGCTCGATCCAAAAATGCGGCGGATAGTCGGCGAGATCGGTGAGGATGGTGACCAGGGCCGTGCCGGGCGCCGCGCGGCGCAGGCTCTCGCCGATCGCGCGGTTAAAGTGGGGCACCAGCGAAACCACCAGGTCCGGCCGGCTCTCGCGCCAGTGCGCTTCGAGCATCTTCACCTGTTTGCGATGGAAGAGGCGGATCACGAATTGCATACCCATCATGAGCTGCGGCGAGCCCAGCGTCCACCCCTTCTTGAGCATGAGGTTGTAGAGATCCTGCAGGCGCAACCCGGTGAACTGGCGAAACACGTCCATCGAATCCAGCAGCTCCTGGAGGTTCATCGGCCGTATGTCGAAGGGGCTCCGCTCCCGCTCCATCACCTCGCGCAAGGCGTTGGCCGCCGCGCGGTGGCCCCCGCCGGCGTCGAAAAACACCAGTTCCAGCCGTTTCACCATTTCGATTGTGTCATGCTGCGCAACTGAAGTGACAAAAACAGGACGATTAACCGATGTTTTTTGGCCGTGTCACCGAGTTGTAGCCGTTTCAATTCTACATAAGAAGTATGCGGTGCGACCTGCACGTCCATACACGCCACTCCGGCATGTGCACCATCCCGGTGCTGCGCAAGGTCTGCCGGGAGAGCTACAACGATCCGCTGGCCGTGTATAAGAAGCTGAAACGGCTCGGCATGGACCTGGTGACCGTCACCGATCACGATTCCATCGACGCCGCCGAAACGCTTCGTTCCAAACCCGATTTCTTCTTGAGCGAAGAAGTGACCTGCAAGCTGCCCAGCGGCACCGAACTGCACGTGGGCGTGTATGACATCACGGAGCGCGACCACGTGGAGTTGCAGCGCCGCCGCGACGATTTCGAATCGCTGGCCCGGTGGTTGAACGGCCGCAACTTGCTTTTCAGCGCCAATCACGTCTTTTCCAGCCTCACGGGCCGGCGCGCGCCGCAGGATTTTCTGCTGTTCGAATCCGCCTTTCCCGCTCTCGAAACCCGCAACGGCCACATGCTGGCGCGCGCCAACGCCAACGCCGCGGCGCTGGCCGACCGGGCGGCGCTGGCGGAAGTCGGCGGCAGCGACGCGCACGCCATGGGCTCGGTGGGCTGCACCTACACGGTGGCGCCGCGGGCGCGCTCCAAGGAGGAATTCCTGCAGGCGCTGCGGATGGGCCAGGGCAGGGTGCGCGGCGAGACCGGCGGGCTTTGGAAATTGACCCGCGACGTGCTCTCAATCGGCCGTTCCATGGTCCGGGAAGACCCCCGGACGGCGCCGGTGGCGATGCTGGGAGTTGCGGTTCCGGCGGCAATATTTGGAAACTATTTGTTAGAGAGCGTATTTGCGCGCTGGTGGATGGCGCGCTACCTCCGGCTGCGGACACTCAAAGGAACCGGTTGCGGCGCCACTCCCACCGCAGAGGTGGCCGCATGACGTTCTCCGGAGAGGCGATGCGGACGTTCATTTCCCTTCGCGACCACAGGCTGATGCTGCGGGTGAACCGCTGGCCCGCGCCGCGCTGGATCCGCGTGTGGATGATCTGCGCCACGCGTGGCGGCGACGGTTGGCTGTGGTACGCGCTGGGCGCGGTGCTGCTGGTGTTCGGCGGCGAACAACGATTCTTGGCTGTGGGCGCCGCCGGGCTGGCGGCTGCGATCGGCATCGCGATTTTTCTGATGCTCAAAAAAACCGCCCACCGCAAACGCCCCAGCGAACCCCACTGTTGGGCCGATCTGCTGCCACCCGACCAGTTCTCCCTCCCCTCCGGCCACACCATCACAGCGTTTGCCGTCTCGCTTTCGCTGGCCGCGTTCTACCCCGAGTTGACGATCGGGCTGCTGTTCTGCGCGGTCAGCGTGGCGGCTTCGCGCATCCTGCTGGGCATGCATTTCTTGAGCGACGTGCTGGCCGGCGCCGCCATTGGCGCATTGCTGGCCTTTGGCGCCTCTCACCTGATGCGGCTGCTGTAGCGAGGTGGCGCGGGCAGTCCTGCCTGCTGTGTCGAGAGTCGTCTCGACACTTCCTTTACGCTTAGGCAGCCGATACGCCTCGAAGAAACGTCGGCATGAATGCCGACGCTGCACACAAAAGTGCGTGCGCCACAGGCCTCACCTACTTCAACTTGCGCTCCAGAAAACCGGCGCCGGCCTGATACGCTGCCAGCCAGGTGCGCCAAAGCAGAAAATCGTGCACCTCGTCGGGGAATACCAACTCTTCCACTTCCACGTGCTGCCGGCGCAGGGCGTCCGCCAACCTCACCGTCTGGTTGAAATGCACGTTGCGGTCGTCGTCGCCTTGAATCAGGAGCACCGGCGAGCGCCAAGTGGTGAGGAACGCCATCGGCGACGATTCGAACGCCAGTTGATAGTCGGGCGCGGTCACCGGGATTCCCAGTTCGGCCGCCCAGTCGTGCACGCCGTGCAGATCCACGCCGGCGCGGAACAGATCGGAGGCGCGCGCCAGCGCCATCGCGGTGAGGTAGCCGCCGTAAGATCCGCCCCAGGCGCCGATGTGGTCCGGATCGACGTCGGAGCGCGTTCGCAGGTAAACGCCGGCACCCTGCACGTCGTTATACTCGCTCGCGCCGGAAGGTCCATAGCGCAGCGCTTCGCGGAAATCCAGGCCATAACCGATGCCACTGCGGTAATTCACCGACAGCACCACGAAACCGCTGTTGGCAAGGTATTGGTTCATCGCGTAGGCGTTCGCGTAGTAATACATGTAGTGCCAGCCCAGCAGCATCTGGCGCTGCGAGCCGCCGTGGAAGAAGACCACCGCGGGCGCGCGGCTGCCCGGTTTCCGGTTCGGCGGCAGAAAGAGCTGTCCGTGGATGGCGAGACCGTCGGCGCTGGAAAAAATCACTTGTTGCGGCGTCACCATCCGGTCAAGCGGAAAATCGGCGGGGATGGATTCGGGATGCAGGTCTTGCACTTCGCCTCCGAGCCGGATGGCGGCGTGCGCGGGGTGCTCGGCATCGGAGCGCAGAAAAGCCAATGCGCCATCGGCCGCCGGCGCCGGCGCCCATTCGATGCCGTCTCCCTGAGTGACCGGTTCCGGCGTGCCGCCCGAAGCGGCGACCTTCCAGAGATGGCGGCGGTCGATATCGCCCTGGTTGGAGTTGAAGAAAACTTCGCGGCCGTCCGGCGCCAGGGCGACCTCGTCGACTTCGAACGCGCCGGGCGTGAGCAACAGCGGATCGCCGCCGGCGGCGGGAATCGAGTAAAGGTGCGTCCAGCCATCGGCCTCCCAGGGAAAAACCAACCGTGAGCCGGCCCAAAGAATCTGGCCGACGGCGGTGACCTCACGGAAAACGCTGCCCGTTCCCTGGCGGCCGCGGAAGATCTCGCGGCCTTCGCCGGTTTCGGCGGCGGCGACGCGGATGGACCAGGGTTCGCCGGCGCGGCGGGCCTCGCGCGGGAAGCGTACGCCCGAAGAAGGAATTCGAATGAAGGCGACGCTGCGGCCGTCGGGCGACCAGGCGGGCTGGATGTCGCGATCGGTGCTCGGGTCGAGGTAGCGCAGGGTCGCCGATTCGACATCGTAGACGCCGATGAAGCCGTGGTCGCCCCGGTCGCTCTCGAACGCGATGCGCGCTCCATCGGGCGACCAGACCGGGTCTGCGCACTCACCGCGCGTCTTGAGAGCAGCCCCCGGCGCGCTGCCATCGGCCGGCGCCAGCCAGAGCTGGCCCTTATGAATCCACGCCATGCGGGCGCCGCGCGGCGCCACGGCGGGCGAATCGCCTTCGCCGATCTTGCGCTGCGCGCCGCCCGCCAGGCTCACCAGCCACACGTCCTGTTCGGTGCCCTTCGGATTGAGCGCGGGGTTCGGATACTCTCCGGCGCGGTTCGTCCCATCCAGCCGGGCGTACGCGATGGCCTCGCCGTCCGGCGTCCAGACGAGTCCGGACAGCTCATAGCCGTCATCCTGTGTGTAGTCCGTGATTTGGCGCGCCTGGTAGCGCGGCGCTTCGGCCACCCAGATGTTGCGTACGCCGCGTGCGTTTTCCACCCAGGCGAATTTGCCGCCGGTGGGGGAAGCGGTGAGCTCGCTCGGAAAGGCGGCGCTCAGGACGCGGTCGAGAGTGAAGGGCGGCTGTGCGGCAGCGCAACCAGCCAGCAGCAGAACGGCAATGATTCGCATGTTGTTAATATTACTCGCAGCAACCACGCTAAGAACAAACGCCAAGCCGAAGCACGCCCTCCACGGCGCTGGCTCAAAAGGGCCATATGGTTGCAGCGTAACCTTGGCATGGTGTCGCGTCGCCATCTCAAGCAGCGAAAAAGGACGAGTGTTATCTTTGTGTTTCTGTCACATGCCGGGCATGCCCGGCTCCCACAATTAGGCTGGCGGACTGGTGAGAGGGTGTACTTGATATGATGACGAAGCGTGCCTCCCTGGGCCGCAAAAGGGCTGAGAGCGTTCGATGAGTGAATCCACCTCCTCCGCGCCGGCGATTGGCGTTCCTCCGCGGCGACCGGAAGAACCTCCGAAGCGGCCTCGCTCCGGCAAGGGCTGGCTTTGGCTGCTGGTGCTGCTGGTGGCAGCGGCGGTGGCTTATTATTACTGGTCCAAATCGAGCGGCGGCAAGCCGGGCACGGAGAACGCGGCTTCCACAGCCGGGGGCAGAGGCGGCCGGGGTGGCGCCATTACCCGGGTAGTCGCTGCGCGCGCCAAGAAGGGCGACATTCCCGTTTATGTGGAGGCGCTCGGTAACGTCATCCCGCTCAATACGGTCGCCATCAAGAGCCGTGTGGACGGCCAGTTGATGGAGGTCAAGTATCAGGAAGGCGACATCGTGCAGCAGGGCGCACCGCTGGTGGAGATCGACACTCGGCCCTACCAGGCTGCGCTGGTGCAGGCCGAAGGCGCACTGTTGCGCGACCAGGCGCTGCTGGCCAACGCCAATGTGGATCTGAGCCGTTACGCGGGGTTGGTGAAGCAGAACGCCATTCCCGAGCAGCAATATGCTACCCAGAAGGCGCTGGTGGCCCAGTACGAGGGGGTAGTCAAAAACGACCAGGGCCAGATTGATGCGGCCAAGCTCAACCTGGTTTATTGCCATATCGCGTCGCCCATCACCGGGCGCGTCGGCTTGCGGCTGGTGGACCCCGGTAATATCGTGCACGCCGCGGATACCACGGGCCTGCTGGTGATCACCCAGGTTCAGCCGATCAGCGTTGTTTTCACGGTCACCGAGGACAAGTTGCAAGCCGTGCTGAGCCGCTACCGCGCCGGCCAGAAGCTGCCGGTGGAAGCTTGGCAACACGACGCCGGGACGTTCAGCGACCCGCACATGAAGATTGCTACCGGCGCGCTGGCTACCACGGATAACGAGATCGATCAGACCACCGGCACACTGCGCATGCGGGCGATCTATCCCAACGCGAACAACGCTCTGTTTCCCAACCAGTTCGTGAACGTGCGGCTGCTGTTGGAACAGAAGCACGGCGTAGTGCTGATTCCCAACGGTGCGGTGCAAATTACCACTGAAAAGAAATACGTATACCTGGTAAAGCCGGATTCGACGGTGACTGTGCGCAACATCACCACCGGCACCACCGATAACGAAAACACTGAGGTAGTGTCGGGCCTTGACGCCGGCGACGAAGTGGTAACGCAGGGCGTCGACAAGCTGAACGAAGGCAGCAAGGTGATCGCTACCGTCCCCGGCGAGCAGCCGGCGGCCGGACGCGGCGGCCAGGGCGGCACGGGAAAGGCTGGCGGAGGCAAGGCGCAGTGAATCCGTCCCGGACATTCATTCTTCGTCCGGTCGCAACTTCGCTGCTGATGGTGGCCATTCTGCTTGCGGGTGCGGTCGCCTACAAACAGTTGCCGGTATCGGCGCTCCCCGAAGTGGACTACCCCACCATTCAGGTGGTGACCTTTTACCCCGGCGCCAGTCCGGACGTGATGGCCTCGTCGGTCACCGCGCCGCTCGAACGCCAGTTCGGCCAAGTTCCCGGCTTGCAGCAGATGACTTCGACCAGCTCCAATGGCAGCTCGATCATCACCCTGCAATTCAACCTCAGCCTGAACATCGACGTGGCCGAGCAGGAGGTGCAGCAATCCATCAACGCCTCCGGCACCTTCCTGCCCGCCGACCTCCCCACGCCCCCGATTTACAGCAAGACCAACCCGGCCGACGCGCCCATCCTGACGCTGGCGCTGACCTCCGACGAGCTGCCGCTGACCAAGGTGGAGGACCTGGCGGACACGCGGTTGTCGCCCAAGATTTCGCAACTGGCCGGAGTGGGCCTGGTAAGCATCAGCGGCGGCCAGAAGCCGGCAGTGCGCATTCAGGCCAATCCCACCCAGATGGCATCGTACGGCCTGAACCTGGAGGACCTGCGCAGCGCCATCCTGGCCGCCAACGTCAACCTCGCCAAAGGAAATTTCGACGGGCCGCACCAGTCTTACCAGATCGGCGCCAACGACCAGTTGCTTTCGAGCGCCGACTATAAGCCGCTGGTCATCGCCTACCGCAACAACGCGCCCATCACGCTCTCGGATGTCGCGGCCGTGAAAGACGAGGCGGAAAACCTGCACCAGGCGGCGTGGATGAACTCGACGCCGGCGGTGATCATGAACATCCAGCGGCAGCCGGGCGCCAACATCATCGCGGTGGTGGACCGCATCAAGAAGCTGCTGCCGCAGCTCACCGCCACGCTGCCCACGTCGGTCAACGTGCAGATCCTGACGGACCGCACCAACACCATCCGCGCCTCCGTCGAGGACGTGCAACTGGAGTTGATGCTGACGGTGGCACTGGTAGTGATGGTGATCTTCCTGTTTCTGCGCAATCTGGCCGCCACGGTGATCCCCAGCATTGCGGTGCCGCTTTCCCTGGTGGGCACGTTCGGCGTGATGTACCTGCTGGGATACAGCCTCAACAACCTGACCCTGATGGCGCTCACCATTTCCACCGGTTTTGTGGTGGACGATGCGATCGTGATGATCGAGAATATCTCGCGCTACATCGAGGAGGGCGAGAGCCCGCTCCAGGCCGCGTTACGCGGCTCGGCGCAGATCGGCTTCACCATCGTATCGCTGACCATCTCGCTGATCGCGGTGCTGATCCCGCTGCTGTTCATGGGCGACATCGTGGGCCGCCTGTTTCGCGAGTTCGCCGTCACTCTGGCGGTGACTATCCTGGTTTCGGCGGTGGTGTCTCTTACCCTCACGCCGATGATGTGCTCCAAACTGCTGAAGCACGCTCCCGAGGCGAAGCAGGGATGGTTCTACCGAAAATCCGAGCACGCCTTTAACTCGGTGATCGCCTTCTATGGAAGGACCCTGCAATTCGTGCTGCGGTTCCAGACCATTACGCTGCTGGTCGCCATCGCCACCCTGGCGATCACCGTGGTGCAGTTCATCTATATCCCGAAGGGCTTTTTTCCGATCCAGGATACGGGCGTGATCCAAGGGGTTTCCGAAGCCGGGCAAACGGTTTCGTTTAGCGAGATGTCGCGGCTCCAGCGTTCGCTCACCAGCGTGATCCTGAAGGACCCGGCGGTGGACAGCCTGTCCTCGTTCATCGGCATCGACGGCACCAATACCACCTTGAACAGCGGGCGGGTGCTGATCAACCTGAAGCCACTCAGCCAGCGCGACGGGTCGGCCAGCGACGTAATCCGGCGGCTGCAGCCGGAACTGGAAAAGGCGGCCGGCATCACGCTGTTCATGCAGCCGGTGCAGGATATCACGGTGGACGACCGGGTGAGCCGCACGCAGTTTCAGTACACGCTCGAAGATCCCAGCGCCGATGAGCTGAACGTGTACGCCCCGCGCATGCTGGAGGGCATGAAGCGGCTGCCTGGCCTGACAGACGTAGCCAGCGACCAGCAGGTCCAGGGGCTGCGGGCGAATGTGGTGTTCGACCGCGACACCGCCGCGCGCGTCGGCATCACGCCTTCCACCATCGACCAGACCTTGTACGACGCCTATGGCCAGCGGGAAGTCTCTACCATGTTCACGCAGTTGAACCAGTATCATGTGATTCTGGAGGTGGCACGGGACTTCGCGCGCAACCCCGCCAACTTGAACGAGCTGTACATCCGCACCGGCACCGGCTATCCATCGGGATTGACAGGCGTGGTGTCGGGAGGGTCTTCGAGCGCCACCGTCGCCAGCGGGCCTTCCAACCTGGCCCCTACTGCCGCCGCCAGCACCGCAGCCCTCGCCGCCTCCACGGCCGGATCGAGCGCCGTGTTCGGCGCCGCAATCCCATCGGCAAGCGTCTTTCCCACCGGCGGCCAGGTGCCGCTGAATACCTTCAGCCGGGTGGAGATGCAATCCGTGCCCATTACCGTCAACCACCAGGGCCAGTTCCCGGTGGTGACCCTTTCCTTCAATCTCGCGCCCGACGCTTCGTTGGGAGACGCGGTCAACGGAGTGAACAAGCTGAAGAGCGAGCTCGGCTTGCCGGCCAGCATTCAAGCGGCGTTTCAGGGCAGCGCGCAGGCGTTTCAGGCGGCGCTGGCCAACGAATGGGTGCTGATTCTGGCGGCTCTGGCGACGGTGTATATCGTGCTGGGAGTGCTGTACGAAAGCTACATTCACCCTGTCACCATCCTGTCCACGCTTCCCTCCGCCGGCGTCGGCGCATTGCTGGCGTTGAATATCTGCCACAGCGATTTCAGCGTGATTGCGCTGATCGGAATCGTGCTGCTGATCGGAATCGTGAAGAAAAACGCCATCATGATGATCGATTTCGCGCTGGATGCAGAGCGCAAAGAGGGCATGGCGCCGCGGGATGCCATCTACCAGGCCTGCCTGCTGCGTTTCCGGCCCATCATGATGACCACTATGGCGGCGCTGCTGGCGGGCGTTCCGCTGGCTTTCGGCACCGGCACCGGCTCGGAGTTGCGCCGCCCGCTCGGCATTACCATCATCGGCGGGCTGCTCTTCAGCCAGTTATTGACGCTCTACACGACGCCGGTGATCTACCTCTGGTTCGATCGGCTGGCGCGGCGTTTCTCGCACAAGAGTGAGCACGAGACCGAAGCCGGCCAGCAGCCGGTGGCGGCCCGGTAAGCCATGAATATCTGCGAGCCATTCATCCGCCGGCCGATTGGCACCACTCTCCTGCTGATTGCCATCGCCCTGGGAGGTAGCGTGGCATTTCGTCTGCTTCCCGTGGCGCCGCTGCCGCAAGTGGACTTTCCGACCGTCAACGTGGGCGCCCAGTTGCCGGGGGCCAGCCCGGAGACCATGGCTACTTCGGTCGCCACACCGCTCGAGCGCCAGTTCACCCGCATCGCCTCGGTCACTGAGATGACTTCGTCGAGCGGCCTCGGCTCCAGCAGCATCACCCTGCAGTTCGATCTGAACCGCAACATCGATGCCGCCGCGCGCGACGTACAGGCCGCCATCGCCGCCGCCCGCGGCTATTTGCCGACCAACCTGCCCTCCAACCCGAATTACCGCAAGGTGAATCCGGCGGACGCGCCCATCTTATTAGTGGCACTCACCTCCAAGGTCCTGGACAAAGGCGCGATGTACGACGCGGCCTCCACCATCATGGCACAGAAGCTGTCGCAGGTTCAGGGGGTAGGGCAGGTTTTCGTGGGCGGCAGCGCCCTGCCCAGCGTGCGCGTCGAGCTCAACCCGCACGAGCTGTCCGATTACGGCATCGGCCTCGAGCAGGTGCGTACCATCCTGAACGGCGCCAACACCAACACCCCGAAGGGCCACTTTTCCGACGGCACACGCATGTGGGAGGTCGGCGCCACCGACCAGATTTTTAAAGCGGCCGATTACCGGCCCATGGTCGTTGCCTACCACAACGGCACGGCCGTCCGCATCCGCGATGTGGGCGAGGCAATCGATTCTGTGGAAGACCTGCGCAATGCCGGCTACATGAACGGCAGCCCGAGCGTGCTGCTGGTTATTTTCCGCCAGCCCGGCGTCAACATCATCGATACCGTGGACCGCATTCGCGCCACGCTCCCGCAGTTGAAGGCCGCCATTCCGCAGTCCATCGACATGAACGTAGTGATGGATCAGACCATCACCATCCGCGGGTCGGTGCACGATGTGGAGATCACCCTGATCATATCCGTCATGCTGGTGATTCTGGTGGTGTTTTTCTTTCTGCGCGACCCGCGCACCACGTTCATCCCCAGCGTGGCCGTCCCGGTTTCGCTGGTTGGCACCTTCGGCGTCATGTACTTGCTGGGTTATAGCTTGGACAACCTGTCGCTGATGGCGCTGTGCATTTCGACCGGCTTCGTGGTGGACGATGCCATCGTGGTCATCGAGAACATCACCCGCTACCTGGAAATGGGGATGGCGCCCTTCCAGGCCGCGCTCAAGGGGGCGCGGGAAATCGGCTTCACGGTGATGACAATCAGCATTTCGCTGGTGGCCGTCTTCCTGCCCCTGCTGATGATGGGCGGTGTGGTGGGCCGCTTGTTCCGCGAGTTTTCGGTGACGCTTTCCGTGGCCATCGGCGTTTCCATGGTGGTGTCGCTGACCGCGACACCGATGATGTGCGCCCACATGCTGAAGCAGCACACCGACCACGGATGGCTCTACCAGACCAGCGATCGCGCCTTCCGGAGCCTGATTAATGGCTACGGCCGCGCGCTCCAGGTGGTGTTGCGCCATCGGTTCATCACGCTGTGCGTGCTGCTGGCTACGGTCGCCCTCAACGTGCGCCTGTTCATCAGAGTACCTAAAGGCTTCTTCCCGCAGCAGGACAACGGCCGACTCTCCGGCCAGATTCTCGCCGACCAGGACACCTCGTTCCAAGCGATGAACAGGATCCTTCTGCAGGAGGTGAATATCGTCGCTGCCGATCCTGCGGTAGACGCGGTGAACGGCTTTACGGGGGGAGGACGCGGCGGGTCCACCAATACCGGCAGCATGTTCATCTCGCTCAAGCCGCTGGCGGAGCGCAAAATCTCGGCCGACCTGGTGATCGCGCGGCTGCGGCCCAAGCTGGCGCGGGTGCCCGGCGCCAGCCTCTACCTCCAGGCCAACCAGGATATCCGCGTCGGCGGCCGCAGCAGCGCCGCGCAATATCAGTACACCATGCGTGGCGATAACCTGGACGATCTGCTTGCGTACGCGCCGCGCATGTACCAGCAACTGGCAAAAATCCCGATCATCGCCGACGTCAACAGCGATCAGCAGAACCGGGGCTTGCAGCAGATGGTTACCTACGACCGCGCCACCGCGGCGCGCTTCGGCATTTCGCCGCAGTTGGTCGACAACACGCTCTACGACGCCTTCGGGCAGCGCCAGGTTTCGACCATGTACAAGCCGCTGAACCAGTACCACGTGGTGATGGAGGTGGCGCCGATCTACTGGCAGGACCCGGGGATTCTGCGCGATATCTACGTGCACGCGCCCTCCGGGAGCCAGGTGCCGCTGAGCGCCTTCGCCCAGTTCGCGCCGGCCACCGCTCCGCTCACCGTCAACCACCAGGGTCTCTTTCCCGCGGTCACCATTTCGTTCAACCTGCGGCCCGGCGTGGCGCTGGGAGACGCGGTAGATGCCATCGAAGCCACCGCCCAGCAGGTCGGGCTGCCTCCCACCATTCAGACCATGTTTGCCGGAACCGCGCAGGCTTACATGCAGTCCCTGGGCAACCAGCCCATCCTCATCGGCGCCGCGCTGCTCAGCGTGTACCTGGTGCTGGGCATCCTGTATGAAAGCTACATTCACCCCGTCACGATTCTCTCCACGCTTCCCTCAGCCGGCGTGGGTGCGCTCCTGGCGCTGACCATCACACACACGGATTTGACCGTCATTGCCATGATCGGCATCATTCTGTTGATCGGCATCGTCAAGAAGAACGCCATCATGATGATCGATTTCGCCCTGGCGGCGGAGCGGCTGGAAGGAAAGAGCTCGCACGACGCCATTTTCGAGGCCTGCTTGTTGCGCTTCCGCCCCATCATGATGACCACGATGGCGGCCATGCTAGGCGCTACGCCACTGGCCTTCGGCACCGGCGTGGGATCGGAACTGCGCCGCCCGCTGGGCATCACCATCATCGGCGGGCTGCTCCTCAGCCAGGCGCTCACCCTCTTTACCACCCCGGTCGTTTACCTTTACTTCGACCGCTTGCAGCACTGGTGGAACCGGGTGCGCCGGCGCGAGACTTACCCGATTGGATCGGAGGCTTGAAGAACACGGAATGCAACGCATGAAGCCATCTGGTGTGGCGGCGCTGGCCGGTGTGCTGGCGTTGGCCGGATGTACGCCGGGGCCCAATTATCGGCAGCCCAGCGCGCCGGTGCCGCCGGCGTTCAAAGAGCAGCCTCCGGCGAACTTCAAGGAGGCGCAAGGCTGGAAGCAGGCGCAGCCCAACGACGGCCAGCTCAAAGGCAAGTGGTGGGAGATCTATAACGATCCCGAACTGAACGCTCTCGAAGAGCAGGTGGCGATCACCAACCAGAACGTGTTGCAAGCCGAAGCCCAATATCGTGAGGCCAAGGCGGCGGTGAAGATCGTCCGCTCCGGCCTTTTCCCCACCCTATCCGCCGCGCCTTCGATCACCGAGTCGCGCACTGAGGCAGGCGCAACCAGTAGCGCCGCCGCGGCGGCTTCCGGCCTCCACACTTTTTACAGCCTGCCCATCAGCGCCTCCTGGGAGCCGGACCTGTGGGGCAACATTCGTCGCAGCGTAACGGCCGCAGCCGCCCAGGCGCAAGCGTCCGACGCGGACCTGGAAAACGCGCGGCTGCTGTACGAATCCGAATTGGCGCAGGACTATTTCACTTTGCGGGGCCTCGATGGCGATATCGACCTGCTGACGCGCACCGTGAAGTCCTACAGTGAATACCTGGCCCTGACGCGCAACCGTTTCGCCGGCGGCGTCGCTTCCGATCTCGATGTGGCGCAGGCCGAATCGCAGCTCTACGCCGCCCAGACCGAGCTGGTCGATTTCGGCGTGGTCCGCGCGCAGATGGAGCACGCCATCGCGGTGCTCGTCGGCAAGCCGCCGGCGGAGGTCACGGTGAACGGCAAGATCTTGAAGACGCCGCCGCCCCCGGTTCCCATCGCGTTGCCATCCCAGTTGCTCGAGCGGCGCCCCGACATCGCCTCGAATGAACGGCTCGTGGCCGCCGCCAATGAACAGATCGGCATCGCTCAGGCGGCCTTCTTTCCCTCGCTCGCCCTGGCCGCGACGGCCGGATTTCAAGCTTCGCGCATCACCACCTGGCTGAGCTGGCCCAGCCGGTTCTTCTCGGCCGGCCCTACTCTGACCGAAACTATTTTCGACGCCGGCCGCCGCCGCGCGCAGGTTAACCAGAACCTGGCCGCTTACGATGCCGCTGTGGCCGCTTACCGCCAAAGCGTGCTGACGGCCTTCCAACAGGTGGAAGACAGCCTTTCCACGTTGCGCGTCCTGGCGGACGAATCGGTGGTCGCCGGTCAGTCGGTAAACTCGGCGGATCGCGCTTTGGAAGTCTCCACCGAGCAGTACAAGGCCGGCACCACGGCTTATCTCACCGTGCTGACCGCACAGGCCACCGCGTTGGCAGCAGAAAGAACCCAGATCGATCTGCTGGCGCGCCGCCTGGAAGCAAGCGTGCAATTGGTGGTGAGCCTCGGCGGCGGCTGGGATACCTCGCAATTGCCAACCAAGCAGGACATCGTCAAGGCCGCCAGCCCACCCCAACCCGCTGCGGCACCCAAGAAAACGCCATAGCGAGTGGGGCAGGTTTCCGACCTGCCAAAGTAGGGTGAAAGGCCGACGCTGGTAGGTCGGGGACCCGCCTCACATCTACTCGATCCAGCCGCCGCCCAGCACCAGATCGCCATCGTAAAAGACGGCGCCCTGGCCGGGAGTGACGGCGCGCTGCGGCGCGGCGAAGACTACTTCGACGCGTCCTGGCTCGGCCGTCGGATGGATGGTCGCAGGCGCCGCCTGGTGCTTGTTGCGAATCTTGACGGTCGCGGCCAGCGGCCTTTCCGGTGCGGCGATCGAAGCCCAATTCACCTCGCGCGCGAAAAAACTGCCGCGCCATAGCTCGTCATCGCCACCCACCGTAACGCGCTGCGTCGCCGGGTCGGTCCGAATCACGTAGAGCGGCTCGCCGGTGGCGATGCCCAGGCCGCGCCGCTGGCCTACCGTGAAATGATGCACGCCTTCGTGTTCGCCTAACTCGCGGCCATCGCTAGCCACGATCGCGCCGTGCGTTCGCGGCTCCTCCACGCCGGTCTCCTTCATGTACGCACTCAGGAACGCCGCGTAATCGCCGTTGGGGACGAAACAGATTTCCTGGCTGTCGCCCTTCTCAGCCACCGCCAGATCGAAGCCGCGTGCCAGCTCGCGCACCGCAGGCTTTTCCATCTCTCCTAGGGGAAACAGCGTGCGCGCAAGCTGCGCCTGGGTAAGGCCGAATAGAAAATAAGTCTGGTCTTTGGCGGGATCCACCGCGCGCAGCAAGTGGTAACGGCCGCTCGCGTCATCGTAGCGGACACGCGCATAATGCCCGGTGGCAATCTGCCAGGCACCCACGGCATCGGCCATCTCGAGGAAGCGGTCGAACTTGATGTAGTTGTTGCACAGCGTGCACGGGATGGGCGTCCGGCCGGCCAGGTACTCAGCCACGAACGGCTTCACCACGTGCTCCTCAAACTGCTCCTCAAAGTTAACCACGTAATAAGGGATGCCGATCTGCTCCGCCACGCGGCGGGCATCGTAGACATCTTCGATCGAGCAGCAGCGGCCGGTGGGCGTGCCCGGCGCCAGCTCGGGCAGGCGCCGCTGGTTCCAGAGCTGCATCGTCAGCCCGACTACGCTCTTCCCCTGCCGGACCAGCAGCGCGGCCACCGTGGAGCTATCCACGCCGCCCGACATCGCCACGGCGATGGGCGCGTTGCTGGAGGCAGGCTCAGGCATGAACCGAGATGCGGCGCAAGTGCGCCACCGAGGCTTCGAGCGCTTCGGCGAGTCCATCCACCTCGGCGGCCGTGTTGGCGCGGCCCAGCGAAAAACGCATGCTGGCGCGGGCGCGATCCGCGCCGAGGCCGATGGCGGTGAGGACGTGCGACGGGGCAATGGCGCCGCTCGAGCAGGCCGCGCCGGTGGAAACGGCGAAGCCGCGCAGATCGAGCGCGATCACCAGCGCCTCCCCATCCACGCCGTCGAAATAGAGGTTGCTGGTGTTGGGCGTGCGGCTCCAGCGCGCGCCGTTGACGCCGGCGCCGGAGATGCGGCCCAGCACGGCGCTTTCGAAGCGATCGCGCAGCCCGGCCAGACGCTCGGCATCGGCCCCCAGGTTGCGGCCTGCAAGTTCCGCTGCGGCGCCAAACGCCACCGCTCCCGGAACGTTTTCCGTGCCCGGCCGCCGCTCGCGCTCCTGGTGGCCGCCGAATGCCACGGGCGCCAGCCGGGTTCCCTTGCGCACGTACAGCGCGCCCACTCCCTTCGGCGCGTAAAGCTTGTGGCCGCTCATGCTGTACAGGTCGGCGCCCAGCGCGGTCACGTCCACCGGGATCTTGCCCAGCGCTTGCACCCCGTCCACGTGCAGCGGAACCGCGGCCTCGCGGGCGATCCTCGAAATTTCCACGATCGGCTGGATGGTGCCCAGCTCGTTGTTGGCGTGCATCACCGAAATCAGCGCGGTCTCGGGGCGCAACGCCGCGCGCACATCATCGGGGTTCACCACGCCCGTCGAACCGACCTTCACCCGCGTGACGGCCACGCCTTCCCGCTCCAATTCAGCGCAGGCCGCCAGCACCGCCGGGTGCTCGATGGCGCTGGTGACGACGTGCTTCGCCGCGCCGTGGGTCGAAATGAGCGCCGCGTGCACCGCGCCCAGCACCGCCATGTTATCGGCTTCTGTGCCGCCGGAGGTGAAAACCACTTCGGTCGCGTCGGCATGGATCAGCGCCGCCACCTGGCGCCGCGCCGCCTCCAGCCGCCGTTTCGCCGCTTGCCCGAAATGGTGAATGCTCGACGCGTTACCATACACTTGATCGAGACACGAGACCAGCGTCTCCAGAACTTCGGGCGCGACGGGGGTGGTAGCGTTGTGGTCGAAATACGAGTGCTGCACTTGGTCCCATTTTAGCAATGCGTAAACCGATTGTTACCCTCACCACCGATTTCGGCCTCCAGGATCATTACGTGGGTGCCATGAAAGGCGTGATTCTGGGTATCTGCCCGCAGGCGCAAATCGTCGATATCAGCCACGGGGTGACGCCTTTTCTGATTTCCGAAGGCGCCTTCCTGTTGGCCCAAGCTTGTACGTGTTTCCCTCCCAAGACCGTGCATGTAGCCGTGGTCGACCCGGGAGTTGGCACTGCGCGGCGACCGATTCTGGTGGAAGCCGCCGGGCAGTATTTCGTGGCGCCCGATAACGGGGTGCTGGCCATGGTGTACGCCGCCCAGCCGCACAAGGCGAGGGCCATTTCGAATCAGCGCTATTTCCGCCAGCCCGTAAGCCGCACCTTTCACGGCCGCGATATCTTTGCGCCGGTGGCGGCGCACCTGGCGGCGGGCGTGCCGGCGCCGCGCTTCGGCAAGCGGATCGAGGACTACCTGCGGCCCGGGTTTCTCAAACCACAGCGCACCGGCAAGCGCACCTGGGCCGGGCAGATTCTGCACATCGACCGCTTCGGCAACCTGGTCACCAATTTCCACACGACCGATTTTCCCGATTTGGAAACGCGCAACGTCTCGATGGCGATTGGCCCGCAACAGGTGGGCGTGGTGGCACGCAACTATGCGGAGTGCGGGCCGGGCGAGTTGTTCCTCATCGTCGGCAGTTCCGGCTATGTGGAGGTTTCCATCAATCAGGCCTCTGCCGCCCGTGCTATCGGTTGCGAAACCGGGGCGCCCGCTGAGCTGATGATATGGTGACGCCCCCGCACGCGACCAACATCTTTGCCTTATCCGGTCGTAGCTTCCCGTGCTGTAATAGTGCAGTGGGCAATTTGCGGTAACCGCCTGGATATCACCTCGCGTCTAATGGGTTGTCTGCGTCCCGAAAGCTGTCCTGAACCTAACTAACCGACGAGTACTGTCTATGTCTAAGTCACAACGTTGTCTGGCCCTTTGGGCCATCCTGGGAGCGGCGTCGCCGGCCATATTAGCCCAACCGGACCGCATTACCGCGCGAATCGACAGCAGCCAGTCCGTGGTGCTGAGCGGGCGAGTGCCTCGGCAGGCCACCGCTCAGAATGACGCCGGGGCCGTTGCGGGCAGCTTCCCTCTCCCTGGGATAACCCTGATGTTGAAACCTTCGGCAGCACAGCAGGCGGACTTGAGCCAACTGCTCCAGGCGCAGCAGGACCCGACGTCCCCGAGCTATCACCAGTGGCTCACGCCCGAGCAGTACGCCGACCGTTTTGGCGCCAGCGCCGCCGATCTGGCAAAGATCACCGCGTGGCTGGAATCGCAGGGTTTCACCGTGGGTTATGTCGCGCGCGCCCGCAATTTCGTCTCGTTTAGCGGCACGGCGCAACAGGTCTCCAATGCCTTCCACACCCAGATTCACCGCTATAACGTGAACGGAGTGACGCACTACGCCAACGCTACCGACCCTTCCATCCCGGCCGCGCTTGCCGGGCTGGTATCCGTGATTCGCGGGCTCAACGATTTCCGGCTCAAGCCGCGCTTCAAGAAAGCGGAGCCTCGGTTTGTCTTTGATCGCCAGACGTCGGTAGGGCCGATAGATTTTGCCACTATCTACGACATCAATCCGCTCTATAACGCGGGCATCACCGGCACCGGCCAGAAGATCGCGGTCGTAGGGCAATCGCAGATCAACACAACGGACATTGCCAACTTTCGCAACGCCTTCAGCTTGGGTACAGCGAACTTGACGCAGGTGCCGGTGCCCGGGACCCTGGGCGGCGGGAATCCCGGGATTGTGCCCGGAGACGAGACAGAGTCCGACCTCGACATCGAATGGTCGGGGGCGGTGGCGAAGAATGCAATGATCATGTTCGTGTATGCGGCTAACGGCGCGGAGGCATCGCTCGAATATGCCATTGACACCGCTATCGCACCGGTGGTGAGCATGAGCTATGGTCTCTGCGAAGAAATAGATGGTATCCCCGATCTGGAACAAGAGCGCGCCATGGCGCAGCAGGCCAATTCGGAAGGCATGACGATACTGGCCGCCTCGGGCGACTACGCGGCCGCCGATTGCGATGAGTGGGATAACGACCCCGTGATCGCCGAAGGTGGCCTGGCGGTGGACGAGCCGGGCTCGGTTCCCGAAATCACGTCGATGGGCGGCACGGAGTTTAATGACGAAAGCAACCCCGCCCAGTATTGGGGGACCAACGGCGCGGCCATCCAGTACATTCCCGAAATCGTCTGGAACGATACCGCGGCTGTGGGCTTACTGGATGGCGGCGGCGGCGGCGCCAGCGTTTACTTCACCCAGCCCCCGTGGCAGAACAACCTGGGACTAAACGACGGCATGCGGCACGTGCCCGACCTGTCGTTCCCCGCTTCCAACGACCACGACCCCTTCTACATTTACTCGAGTGACACCTCGAATGGGCCGAAAGGCGGGCAGTTGGTGGGCGGCACCTCGTGCGCCGCGCCTACCATGGCCGGTGTCGTGGCGCTGCTCAATCAATATCTGGTATCGAGCGGTGCCGTAAAGCAGGCTGGCTTGGGCAACATCAATCCCACCCTGTACAAGTTGGCGCAGACCCAGAGCAATGCGTTCCACGATATCGTGAACGGCAGCAACATCGTGCCCTGCGCCGATTCGCCCGATTGCATCAATGGCAGTCTCGGCTGGGCGGCCAGGACGGGTTACGATTCGGCCAGCGGGCTTGGCTCGGTGGATGCGTACAACCTGGCTCAGGCGTGGAGCTCGGCGCTGGCCACACAGGCCGTAGTGGTTGCTTCCCTGAACCAAAACCCCGTGTATGAGACCGGCAGCAACGTTTGGACTTTCACCCTGACCCTGACCGAAGAGGCGGGCTTCGCCACTCAGCTAACCGGTCTCACCATTTACAACAATGTTCTTTTGCCGTCGCAGGTATTCACCTCGACGACAATTCCCGCGAACGGCTCGATTCAAGGGTCCTACAGCCTGCGAGGTCTGGATGTGTCCAACGGACCGGTCAGTGTCCAGTTCACTTTTTCGTTCGCGAGCGGGGCCAACACCACACTGACTGTTCCGTTCGCCGGCCCCCAGCCTCTGTTGGCGGTGGGCGGCTTCAGCAACGCGGCCAGCGGACAGGTGGCATTCGCCCCGGGCATGCTCATCAGCGTGTACGGCAGCGGAATGGGCAATTTTGTGCAATCGGCCACCTTCACTCCCTTACCGGAATACATGGCCGGATTCGAAGCCTTTATCAATTACGGGGTAGGCTACCAGAATCAGGCGTTTCCGCCGCTTCTTTACGTTTCACCCAACCAGGTGAACCTGCAAATCCCTTACGAAGTCTCGGGAACGGCCGAACTGTCGGTGGGCAACCCGTATACAAACACGAGTCCCTCATTCTTCACGGTCTCCAATGCCGCGCCGGGCATCTTTTCCTATGCCGACACCAGTTCCACCAGAAGCCCGATCGGCTCCGGGTCGGCCAAGGCGGGGCAAGAGGTGGCGATCTACGTCACGGGCGTGGGCCATGTCAGTATACCCGGGGTCGCCGGCACCAGCGATCCGGACGATGGCGCAACGCCTTTGCTCAACAGTAATCCCCAGCCGGTACTGGCCGTATCGATCACCGTGGGCGGCGTCACGGTGGCGAAGCCGTACGCCTACATCGGCATCCCGAACTGGTCGGTGGGCGTGACGCAGATCAACTTCACCATCCCCACCGGCGTTGGGACCGGGCCGCAGCCGTTGGTGGTGACTGTCGGCGGCGCTCCAAGCTCGCCGGCGAACATCACGATCACGCAGTAAGGTGGCGCACGCACTCCTGCGTGCCGCGTCGGCACTCCTGCCGACGCCTGTTGCTGTGACCGCGAAGAGGCGTCGAGAAGAGTCTCGACGCGGCACGCACGAGTGCGTGCGCCACCAAGACCTGCTCCCCGCCCGCCGTACGCTATCATAGGGAAAATCCCTATGATCCAAGACGTAATCACCGAGGGTCTCACCTTCGACGATATTCTCCTCGAGCCGGCCTGCAGCGAAGTCTTGCCGTCCGAAGTAGACACGCGAACCCAACTGACGCGCGAGATCGGCCTGAACGTTCCGATCGTTTCGGCCGCCATGGATACGGTGACCGAATCGCACCTGGCGATCGCGCTGGCGCAGCAGGGCGGCATCGGCATCATCCACCGCAACATGCCTATCGAGAAGCAGGCCGAAGAAGTGGACCGCGTGAAACGCAGCGAAAGCGGCATGATCGTGGACCCGATCACGGTGGATCCCGAGCAATTGATCGGCGACGCCCGGGCGCTGATGGCGCGCTACCGCATCTCCGGCGTGCCGGTGACCAAAGCGGGCAAACTGGTCGGCATTCTCACCAATCGCGACCTGCGATTTGAGACGCGCACCGATATACCGATCTCCGAGGTGATGACCAAGGAGAACCTGGTAACGGTGGCGGTGGGCACAACCCTCGAGCAGGCCGAGGCCATCCTGCACCAGCACCGCGTGGAAAAGCTGCTCGTGGTGGACGACCACTACAACCTCAAGGGCCTGATCACGGTCAAGGACATCCAGAAAAAGTTGAAGTACCCGAACGCCGCAAAGGACAGCCAGGGCCGGCTGCGCGTGGGCGCGGCGATTGGCGCTACCGGCGACTTCCTGGAGCGCGCGCTGGAGCTGGTGGCGCGCAAAGTGGACGTGCTGGCCATCGACACGGCGCACGGCCATACCACGCGCGTGATGGCGGCGGTGAAAGCCATCAAGAGCAGGCAGCCCGGCGTGCAACTGCTCACCGGCAACGTGGCCACCTTCGAAGGCGCGCGGGACCTGGTCGCGCTCGGCGTGGACGGCATCAAGGTGGGGATTGGGCCCGGCTCCATCTGCACCACGCGCGTGGTTTCCGGCGCCGGCGTGCCGCAGATTACGGCCATTCTGGAATGCGCGCGAGCCGTACGCGGCACCGGCGTCCCGCTGGTGGCCGATGGCGGCGTCAAGTATTCGGGGGACGTCACCAAGGCTATTGCTGCCGGCGCGGACACGGTGATGATCGGCAGCCTGCTGGCCGGCACCGACGAGAGCCCCGGCGAAACCATTCTCTACCAGGGCCGCACTTTCAAGACCTATCGTGGCATGGGCTCGCTGGGCGCCATGTCGCAGGGCCAGGCCAACCGCTACGAGCAGGACCCCGGTTCCAAGCTGGTGCCGGAAGGCATCGAAGGCCGCGTGGCCTCCAAGGGGCCGCTGGCCGATTTGGTTTACCAGCTTGTGGGCGGCCTGCGCGCCGGCATGGGCTACTGCGGCGTGCGCAGTCTGGCCGAGTTGCAGAATAAAGCGCGCTTCCTGCGCGTTTCGCCCGCCGGCTTGCGCGAAAGCCACGTGCACGACGTCATCATCACCAAGGAAGCGCCCAACTACCGCGTCGAATAATCCGCGAAATCGGCCAGCACGGCGTCGTGAGGACGAGCTACCATTTGCGCGTGGGCAGGAGAGTGGAAAACACGCAGCCTGTCACGGGTTTCACGCGTCACGGGTTTCACGGGTTTCCGAAGGAAAAAAAACCGAACCCGGAGGATCGAAAGAAGGCGGTTAGGCGTATACTTGCTTCATGCCGGGTGCCAAAATGGAAATCCCGGGTTATAGCATATAGCCTGTTAGGAGAGCTGCAGTACGCCATGAAACATTGGAACTTGGCAGTGAATCGGTCCGTCCACGCTCCGCGGCGCTTTCCGGTACTGGATACTCACCGTCTGGACCCCTTAGCGCCAAAGCCGAAGACTACGGTCCCCCATCTATGGGTGGAGAATGGCGTGATCTGGCAGATGCCGAATTTGCTCGTCGGCTATACCAGCTACTCCGCGGCGACCACGTTTTTCTCCACGCTCAAAGGCCTCTACAAGTCGCCATACATTGCGGGTAGCTCGCATTTGTTTACGGGCACCCCGTTCTCAATGACGGACTTCCTCATCCTATTCGACAGTGATGGGGCTTTCCTTGTCTGGCCGAGTCTCTTCGCGATGTCATCTGCAAAAGCTTTCTTGTCCATGCTGCCATTCGCACCGGTCAAGGCGGCCCGCAGCCACGCGGCTTCCGCAGGCCCGGTCGTCCCGACATCTGCCATGAAGAATTTTTCGGCCAATTCGCCGACAGGAGTGCAGACCTTTCAAGCCCAATACATCATGTACGCTCCAGGTGGCACCTCGAACACCTCTGCCGGCTCTGGCGGCATATCGTACGACATGGCTATGTACAGTTGGGTCACGCCGATGGGATCGTGGGATTTATTCTCCTTAGTTTAGCTCAGAGGGAAACAGTGAGGGAAACCGGAAACCGGGGACATTAACTGCGCCGCGCCCCTCTGGTGAGACACGATAATCAGGAACCCAGGGGACAGGAACCCAGGGGACAGACGGGAACCCAGGGGACAGACGGGAAGTAACCCGGCCAAAACCAATCACGCCGCCTCGCGAAAAATCTTCGCGCCTGTTTTCATGGGCCTGCGCCGATTCGGCCGCGCTGCCCGGCAGCTCGCCGCGTTACTATGAAATCGAAAAAGAGCTGCTCGCTCGCCGAGAGGCAGCCGTTTCGGGGCGACGTCCGGTGCCTAACCATGGTCCCTCCCTGCAGGGGGCAATTTGAAACCGGGTCACGCCGTGCAACGTTCCTAAGGCGACCACAGAGGCTTGTTATTCTCCTCCTCGAGAGGAGACGGGAACCGGTTCCTCGCAGCCCCGGCGCACCAGCGCCGGCAATAACGTTTGAGCGGTCTGCGCAGCTCCTCAGGTAGCCGCAAGCAGATGCACAGAAAGCCGTGCACCCTCGGAAATACCGCAATTCATTGAAAACGCGTTGAGGCCACCGCCGAACGACGACACGACTTGGCGCCGTCGCCGACTCCGCCATTTTCGTCGCTGCTGTTGCGCGATCGCGGCCCATGAAAACAGGCTACGTGTTTCCATTTTCCTTGACGCACGACGTCATCATCACCAAGGAAGCGCCCAACTACCGCGTCGAATAATCCGCGAAATCGGACAGCACCGATTTTTCCATCCGGCGCGCCGCCTGAAACAGCCATCCCTGCGGCCGCTTCTTGAGATCCGCCAGAATGGTGCGCGGCGACAGCGTGCCCAGGTGGACGTTGGCGGTTTCCCAACCCATGGACTGCAGCAGGCGCAGGATGTCGTGCTCGACGGGCAGCGCGGACAGCTCGATGCGCGAGCAGTCCGGCGCCAGGCGGCGCACGATCCACCGCTTTTGAAAGCGCACGAACGGGTCTGGGCAGCGCACTGCGCGATTCAGGATTTCCTGATAGTGAATCGGCGCGGTGCCTTTGCCCGCCGACGCCCACACGCAAGCCGAAGGCGCCAGCGCCTTGGCCTCGCGCGCCACCGATCCGCCGCGCCACTGCGCCACGGCCACATAGCGCTCACGGCCCAGGCTGCCCAGGCCAGCCACGCGATGCGAGGTGCGCCATTGGAGGCGCCGCTCCGGCATCATGCGCTCAATCGCTTTGACGGCGCCGGCGGGCGGCTTCTTCTTCAACTCCGGCAGGCCGAGCAGCTTGTTCCAGTACGCCTGCACATCGTGCAACCGGCTGGTGGCCATGTGGCGCAGCGCGCTGTGATGCTCGGCCAGGGCGAAGGGCTGCCCACCCGCAGCCACGGCGTCCGCATAACCCTTGACGATGGCGCCGATGCCCGCCTTGGGATCGCAATCCATTTTTGCCAGAAGCGCACTGGTGGCGAGGCGCACCAGGTCGTGCGTGTAGGGCAGCACCCAGGCTTCGTCGAAATCGTTGATGCCCCAGATGAGGCGGCCTTCCACGTCGCGCCATGTCCCGAAATTCTCCACGTGCAGATCGCCGACGGCCAGTGCTTTGGGCGCCCGCGCCAGTTCGCCGCAAACCTCGGGGAAGGTCTGTGCCCAGCGGTAGTAAGTGGCGCGCAGAAACGGAAACGGCAGCGAGCGCATGGCGTGGTGCTTGAGCTCGAGGTCCTCCGGGATGATGGTCAGATGCCGCTCCAGCCAGGTTTCGTAACGTTGGGTAGCCTTGCGGATGTTCATGACGGTTCCTTCTAACCTATCACTTCGCCGCCGGAGCGCGCCGCCGGTGCTACGCTTGAGCAATGCCCCGTCAAATCGGACCCGGGCGCCGGGCTGTTTCGCCCGCCGCCCTGATCGCCGCCGGTGTCGTCCTGCTGGCGCTCTTGCTGGGTGCGCGCACTGTCGCGTCCTATGCCATTGAGGTCGCCTGGTGGAAGGAACTCGGCCAGTTCCACACCTGGCTGAGCATGCTCACTTACAGCGTGACGCCGCTGGCAGCGGCCACCGCGGTGGCCTTCTTCGTTCTCTGGATCGCTCACGCACGCGCCTTGAAATTCGCCGGTACCCGCCTCGGCGAACACCGCCTCTACGCGCGCCTGGCCACCCTTGGCGCGCTGGCGCTGGGCTATTTGATCGCCGCTTCGTCCATCGATACCTGGACCGTTATACGCTTCGCCGGCTCGCGCGGCCTGGCAGCAGCACCTACTGCCTGGCACGATGCCGTTTTCGCGCGGCCGCTCTCCTTTTATCTGTTCGACCTGCCGTTCTACGACTTGCTGCGCGGTTATGTGCTGGCGCTGGTGATCGTTTCGATTCTGGTTTACTGGATTGCCGCGCGCGGCTGGCAGTTGCGCCACCGGTTTCCAGACCTGATGAACGCCCGCGAGATGGACGCCGGCTTCTTCCGGCTGGAAGGCGGACTGGAGTCGCGGTTTCTGCGCGGCGCCGGCGTGGCCCTGTTGCTGGCGCTGGTAGTGAAGTTCTACCTCGGCCGTTACGAAATGGTGTACAACCAGCACGGATCGTTCATGGTGGGCATCGATTGGGTGGACCTGAATGTCGGCCTTCCCATGCAATGGCTGCTGATTCTGGCCGCGCTGGCCGCCGCGGTACTGGTGTGGCTGGGACGCTGGATCAACGCGGCTTTCATGGCCATCGCGCTGGTGTTGGCTTTCGCCGTGCCGCGCATTGTGAGCGCCGTCTACGTGGCGCCCAACGAGATTTCGCTCGAGAAACCCTACATAAAAACCCACATTGACGCTACGCGGAGCGCCTACGACCTGGATACGAACGTGCACGAAGAGGAGTTTCCCGTTAAGTCGGACGCGATCATCGACATCGCCCAAAATCGGGCCACGCTCGATAACGTGCGCCTGTGGGATGCGCACGCGTTTCACGACACCGTCACCCAGATCCAGGCGCTGCGCCCCTATTACGTGTTCCAGAATCAGCCCGACGTCGACCGCTACATCATCGATGGCCATTACCGCCAGGTGCTGCTGTCGCCGCGCGAGCTCGACGTCAACCAGTTGCCCAACGTTCACGCAAGCTGGATCAACCCGGAAATCATTTACACCCACGGCTACGGCCTGGTGATGGCCCCCGTCAGCCAGATCACGCCAGACGGCCTGCCGGTGCTGTTGATCCAGGATGCGCCGCCCCGCATCTCGACTCCCAGCCTGAAGCTGACGCGGCCGGAGCTTTACTACGGCGAACTCACTCAGGAACCGGTATTCGTCAACACCGCCCAGGAGGAGTTCAATTATCCTTCCGGCGCTGACAACAAGCGCAACCACTATGAAGGCACGGGCGGCTTCCCCATTTCCTCGTTCTGGATGCGGCTGGCCGCCGCGCTCAACGAAGGCGAGCCCAACATTCTGCTGACCGACTATCTCACCGCCAACAGCCGCATGATGATCCGGCGCAAAGTGCGCGAGCGGCTCCACGAGTTGGCCGGTTTCCTCGAATGGGACTCCGATCCTTACCTGGTGATCACTGATGCCGGGCGACTGGTGTGGATGGTGGACGGCTACACCACCTCCGACGCGCACCCGTATTCGCGCGCCGTGGAAGTCCCGGATATCGGCGAAGTCAACTACATCCGCAACGCCGTTAAAGCCACCGTGGATGCGTACGACGGCGAAACGCACCTGTACATCTTCGCTCCCAACGACCCCATCATCGGCTCCTACCAACGCCTTTTTCCCGACCTGTTCCTGCCCGCCTCCGCCATGCCGGCCGATTTGCGCGCCCACGCCCGCTATCCCGAGACGCTCTTTCGCGTCCAGGCGGAGATTTATCGCACCTACCACATGCTCGATCCGCAGTCGTTTTATAACAAGGAGGATCTGTGGGACCTGGCGCGGCGCGTCACCGGCCAGACCGAAGGCGCGGAAGCGGTTTCGCCCACCTATGTGGTGGCGACACTGCCGGGCGAAACCAAGCCGGAGTTTCTGCTGCTAACGCCGTTCACGCCGCGCAACAAGGACAACATGATCGGCCTGATGGTGGCGCGTTGCGACGGCCCCAACCTGGGCAACATGGTGGTGCTGCTGCTCTCCAAGCAGAAGCTGATCTACGGGCCGATGCAGATCGATTCCCGCATCAACTCGGATGGGACCATCTCCAAGGACCTCACGTTGTGGAACCAGCAGGGCTCGCAAGTGATCCGCAGCCAGACGCTGGTACTCCCCGTGGGCGATACGTTTCTCTACGTGGACCCGATCTACATTCAGGCCACTGAAGCCCGCATGCCGCAGTTGAAGAAAATCGTGCTCGCCGTCGGCGACCGCTTGATATACGCGGATACTTACGATGAGGCGCTGGCGCAGCTTTCGCAGGGCGCGCAGCAACTCGTCGCCCAGGCAACGGCGCAGCCGGCAGCAGCGCAATCCGCAACGCCGGCGGCAGCGCCCGATCCGCGCCTGGCGCGTATCCGCGAACACCTCCGGCGTTACCAGGAACTGGCCGGCGCCGGCAAATGGGCCGAAGCCGGCAAGGAACTGGAGGCCATCGAAGCCGAAGTTGGCAAGTAGGGCCCGGGCATGCCCGGCCCGCGCTGTCCCCGACCTGCTGTTCCCTACGCCCGGGCTGCGCCGGCCATCAGTTGCGCCTCGGCCTGCTCCGGGGTGTTGTAGCGCACCAGAAAACCATCCACCCCCGCCACCTGGAGCAGCGTCTCGATGCGGGCGGAAACGCCCGTCAATGCGTACCGGTGGCCTTCCCGCTGGCAGGAGACATGAACGCCCAGCAGCGCACCAAGCGCCGCCGAATCCATGTATGGAACTCCGCTCAGATCGATGATGGTGACGGCGGCCGCCCCTTCGCGTACAATGTTCTGGAAATCGAACATTGTGGTGAGGGTGAAGGGCCCCGTCAGGCGGAGTATCCTCACATTCGGCGTCGCACCGGCAGCAGCTTCGATCCGCATTTGTTCCATGGTCGGCAGTGTACTATGGCGGCAGGCACGCTTCAATCGAAATAGTGTTACAACCATGAAACATTCGACACCAACAGCGGCGCGCGTGATGGCGCCGCCGGGCGATCCCTGGCTGGCTCGCCGCGTGGCGGCTCTGCTCGGCCGCTTGCCTCCCGCGTCGGGTGCTCCGGTTTGGATTGAGCGCGTGGCGGGATTGCGCGACCCAAGCGGCGCGGTGCATGCCGGATCGTTTCTGCGGCAGCGGCGCATGGTGATCGCCTGCACGCGCGCCGAGTTTCCGCGCGTCTTCGTGCACGAATGGTTTCACTTCGTCTGGCTGCGCGCCGGCAACCGGCTGCGCCGCGATTTCGAAGACCTGCTGGCCGCAGAGCGCCGCGCCGGCGCGCGCGGCGAGCTGGGCTGGTCGGCCGAGTGGCGCAAGCGGGCGCTCACCGCGCAAGAGGTGCGCAGCCGTGCCCGGCGCTGGCGCGAATACTGCTGCGAGAGCTTCTGCGATACCGCCGCGTGGCTCTACGCGGGCGCTGCCAGCCACTCCGAGTTCACCCTCGCTCCCCGTTTTCGCGGCCGCCGCCAAGCCTGGTTCGCGCGCAGCATTGCCGGCAAACAATTGTCGATATAATTGAGGGAGGAACCCACGCGTGTCCGCCCTCCGTTTTTCCGCCATCTTGTGCACGGCCTTGGCGCTGGGACTGCTCGCGCCAGGCTGCGGGGATCCCGCCGCCATCAAGGCCGCCACCCTCAAGCCCGAGAACGAACGCAAAACCGCGCCCGATTTCGCCCTCAAGGACGCGAACGGCAAGGTGGTCCATCTTTCCGACTACCGCGGCAAGGTGGTGCTTCTCGATTTCTGGGCCACCTGGTGCGGGCCCTGCCGTGTCGAGATTCCCTGGTTCATGGATCTCCAGCGGAGGGACAAAGACCGCGGATTCGAGGTGCTGGGCGTGGCCATGGACGACGATGGCTGGGAGGCGGTAAAACCCTTTTTGGCCGAGCTGGGCGTCAATTACCGCGTGATGATTGGCGACGACCTCACCGCCCAGATGTACGGCGGCGTGGACGCCCTGCCCACCACGTTCCTGATCGATAAAACCGGCAAGATCGCCGCCGTTCACGTCGGACTCACCAGCAGGAAGGATTTCGAAGATGGTGTCGAACAACTATTACGGGCTCCCGCGACGGTGGCTTCTGCTGGCGCTGGCCGGCCTGTGGGCTCTCTCGGCGCAAAGTAGCGGACATCTGAAAGTGGGCGAGCCTGCCAGGATAGCGGCCGCGCGCGGCGCGGCGGTCGAGGCCAAGATCCCCGTCACGGTAGACCCCGGCTTTCACGTCAACAGCAACCATCCAAGCGAAGACTACCTCATCCCCTTGAAGCTGACCTGGACTTCGCTGGGCGCGCTGGAAGGCGGCACGGTCGCTTACCCGGCGGCCACCATGGAGAAATACGAATTCTCCGATAGGCCACTCTCCGTTTTTTCCGGCGCGTTTTCTTTGACGGTGAGTTTCAAAGTGAGCGCCAAAGCTCCGCCCGGCCCCGGCATAGCTACCGGCAAGCTGCGCTATCAGGCGTGCAATTCGAACACGTGCTATCCACCGAAATCGGCGGAGGTGAGCGTAGCGTATCAGGTGCAGTAAAGAGCGCCGTGGCGCACGCAATCCTGCGTGCAGCGTCGAGACTCTTCTCGACGCCTTTTCTCCTCACTGCGCCAGGCGCCGGCATGAGTACCGGCGCGGCACGCACGAGTGCGTGCGCCACATCTGCTACGAGTACTTCACCATGAACTGGTGCAGCCGGTCCAGGCCGCGCTCCAACTGCTGCATCGAAGCGGCGTAAGAAATACGGACGTGGCGGTCGGTGCCGAAAGCTTCGCCGGGCACCACGGCCACGTACGCCTCCTGCAGCAGGCGCTCGGAGAAAGCGAGCGTATCCGCCATGCCGTTCTTGCCCAGCGCGACGCCAATGTTCGGGTACGCATAGAATGCCCCGCGCGGCTCGGCGCACGTCACGCCGGGGATGGCGCGCAACTTCGACACCACGAAATCGCGCCGCTTGCGGTACTCGGCCAGCATCACTCCGACCGATTCCTGCGGGCCGAGCAAGGCTTCCACCGCGGCTTTCTGCGAAATCGAGGTCGGGTTCGACGTGGAATGACTCTGCAGCTTCCCCATGGCGCTGATGATCGGCGCCGGCATCAGGCCGAAGCCGATGCGCCAGCCCGTCATCGAATAAGTCTTCGAAACCGAGCCCGCAATCAGCACCGTCTCTTTGGCGCCCGGGAGCGACGCGATCGAAAACGGTTCGCTATCGTAGAGAAACTTCGAGTAGCATTCGTCGGTCATCAGGTAGATGCCGCGCTTCGCCGCCAGCGCGAATATTTTTTCGAATTCCACACGGTCGAGCAGCGCGCCGCTGGGGTTTGACGGCGAATTGATGATGATCAGCTTGGTCCGCGTCGTGAGGTGCGGCTCCAACATCGCGGCGGTCAGCGTGAAGCCTTGCGCCTCATCGGTATCGACGAAAACGCACTTACCGCCGGCGTAATTGACCACATCTTTGTAAGTCACCCAGTACGGCACTGGGATGACTACTTCGTCGCCGGGGTTGATCAGCGCCTGCATGAGATTAAATATGATGTGCTTGCCGCCCACCGTGATCAGGCACTCGCTGGGCTGATAATTAGTGCCGAAGTCCTTCTTATGGGATTCGCACACAGCCTTCTTCAATTCCGCAGTGCCGCCGACGGGCGTGTACTTGGTGAAGTTCTGGTCGATGGCGCGCTTCGCCGCTTCTTTGATGTTGTCGGGTGTCGGGAAATCGGGCTCGCCGGCGCCGAAATCCACGACGTCAATACCTTGCGAGCGCAGTTTGGTGGCTTCGGCGGCCACCCTCATGGTGGAGGATTCGCTGATGGAAGCGATACGCTCCGCGATTGCGTTGGCTACGGCCTGCATGGGTGTCCTCCCTTATCTTCCTTTTCTTAGACGGCTCTTAGACGACCTTGGCCAGCCGGCGGTGCAGCCGGGCCTCGACGCTGGGCGGCACCAGGCCGGAGATGTCCCCGCCCAGGCTGAACACTTCTTTCACCATACGGGAACTGATGAACGAGTACGTTTCGTTGGCCATCATAAAGATGGTCTCGATGCCCGGACGCAGCCGCCGGTTCATGAGAGCCATCTGTAATTCATATTCATAATCCGAAATCGCCCGGATGCCGCGCAGCAGGACGGTAGCCGAGTGCGCGGACGCGTGGTCCACCAGGAGGCCATGGAACGAATCCACCTCCACGTTGGGATAGACATCGACCACTTCGCGAAGCATTTCGATACGCTCGTCCACCGAGAAAAGCGGCTCCTTGGCGTCGTTCCAGAGAATCGAAACGATCAGCCGGTCGAACAAACGCGAACCGCGCTGGATGAGATCGAGATGGCCGTTGGTAATCGGATCGAACGATCCCGGGTATAGGGCTGTGACGCTCGTCGGCTTGGGCGGCAACGTTTCGATTCGCTTTCTCGGAGTGATCTTATTCTAGCCGAAAATCGCACCCGCCGCCCGTTTGCCATTAGGATCGTATCGGGAAGCCACATTCCTGAGTGGCCTCCCGAAAGCTCAACGGCACGCAGATCCCTTCGCCCGGTTACTTTTTCGCGGCGCTGGTGTAGAAATTGTCCAGAAATTCGTAGCGATCCCGATGCTCTTCGGGGGCGGCGTGGCACACGGCGTCCAGGTGCATCACTTCGTGGGTCTTGCTGAAGGCCGGCCACTTGGCCAGGCCGGAGCCGTTGGGATTGCCTTTTTTGATGAAGTTGGCAAAATACGCGGCCATCTCTTCGGAGGCTTTGCGGTCCTCCGGTCCCCAGGCGGCCTTCTTGGAATCGAGCGCGCCGAACACGTATTCCAGTTCCCAGGAGTGCCCCGCCAAACCCTTCACGCCGGGGTTGGGCATGCCTTCGGGCAGCGGCACGGCGCGGTCGAAGCGGTAGCGGTACACAGGCGCCTGTCCGGTGGCGGACTGCGCCTCGATCCATTTCCATGTGGAATAAACAATGAATGAGTCGCTCGCCAGGTCGCCTGCCGATGCCAGCGCCTCCGCGTCGGTGGAGGCAGCATACACCTTGGCAGCCTCGGCGGCTTTATCGCCGAACCGCGCTTTCAGCAAGCCCGGGAATGATGCGGCAGTGGGCTTGAGCTTTTCCCCCAGCACCGATCCTCGAACCTCGTCGGCGTTCCATCCAGCCAGCAGCGCGACGTGGTTCTGCTTGCCCGCTGCGTAAATCGAGGCCGCCGTCTCCGGCAGGAAATAGCCGTCGATGATCGGACCAAAGCGCACCGGGCCGCCTTTCGCAGAGGCTTTTAGAACGTCTTCGGCGGATGCGGCGCGCATATCGGCCAGAGACTTGGCGCCCAGCGTGGCGGCGAAGCTGACGCCCATTTCTTCCGCCTTGTTTAAGGGTTGCCCAGCCAATAGGCCGCCGGTATTGAACATGGCGCCGCTTTCGCCGATGGCCCCGCGGAACAATCCCTCGGTCAGGGGCGATGCCATCAACGCGCTCACCGACGCCGATCCAGCCGATTCGCCGCCGATGGTCCCTTTGCCGGGATCGCCGCCAAATGCGGCGATGTTGCGATGGACCCATTGCAACGCCGCCACTTGGTCCAGCATGCCGTAGTTGCCGGATGCCTTGTGCGGTGATTCGGCGGTGAGTTCGGGATACGCGAGGAAACCGAACACGCCGAGCCGGTAGTTGACGGTGACGACAATGATGCCCTTCTTGGCGAAGTTCGTGCCATCGTAGCGGGGTTCATCGCTGGCTCCGGCCGCGAACCCGCCGCCGTAGAAGTACACCAGCACGGGCAAGTGCTTCTTGTGAGCTGAAGAAGGCGTCCACACGTTCAGATACAGGCAATCTTCGCTTATGCCCTTGTCGCGAAAAATCATATCCCCATAGATGCTGCCTTGATAGCATCGATCGCCAAACTGGTCCGCCTTGCGGACGCCGCTCCACGTGGCTGCCGGCTGCGGCGCCTGCCAGCGGAGAGCGCCCACTGGCGGCGCGGCGAAAGGCACGCCCTCGAAGATCCTTACGGAGGGGTCCGCGCCCGCGATCCCTTCGAGGATGCCTCCTTCCACCTTCACCTGGTCCGCAGACGCAGCCACACCTACGGCAGACAGCAGACAGCATCCGGCAAGCACTGACACGGCAAGGGGTCTATGCATGGTCTTGTTCTCCTCAGAAGCAGAGTGTAACCCGCTTCGCGGTGGGGTAGATGGGATAGACCATCGCCTTCGCGATCTGCCGCGTTGGCCGGCGGCAAGAACCGATCGCCGGTCCCGCCTCTGATGCCGCTTCTCAGGCGCCGGCGTTTGCCGCAGCGCTCTCCCCGATTTCCTGCAGCCTCCAGCCTTTCACGGGATGGGTCAGAAGCTTTTCCGCGGCTTGAAGAAAACGCAGGGTGTGCGGCAGTTGCGCGTGCAACTCAAACGCAGCCTCATCCGCCCACTCGGAATGAATCGCAAACACGCGCGGCTCGCGGATCGATTCGAACATGTGAATCGCCATGCATCCGGCCTCAGCTCGGCTAGGCGCGAGGTTCCGGAGCATCGCCTCGCGAAATTCCGCCTCCTTCCCGGGCTGAGGCTCAAAGCGGACAGAAAAAAAGAAAGACACGCGGCGCCTCCTTTAGTGACAGTATGCAACAGCGGCTCGTCTGACCATTGGGCGCGATTCGCCCCCAAAGAACCGCGCGGCTGCTGCTATAATGGGATAGTTCCGCGCCACCTCCGTCTGATCATGTTTTTAAGCGTCAAAGAGATGGAAGTGCGGAAGATTCGTTTTGACGAAACCTTCCGCGCCGGGCAGATCGATTTTGCTGGGGACGAATTAGCGCAGGAATCGCTGCTGAGCGTGGCCGGCGAGGCGGCTTTGGTTCCACACTCGTCGGGCGAGGTTCGCATTCAGGGGCGATATAGCGTGGAAGTTTCGGCGGCATGCGACCGCTGCCTGGAACGGACGCGTTACCCGCTGGGGGCCAGCTTCGATCTGTACTACCGGCCGGTCGAGACGATCGCTTGCGAGGAAGAAGTCGGCATCGACGAGGCCGAATCGGAAATCGGGTTTTACGAAGGTGGGGGCATCGAGCTGGAAGATGTCCTCCGCGAGCAGGTTCTGCTGGCCTTGCCGATGCAGCGAATCTGCAGCGATACGTGCAAGGGCATTTGCCCGGTGTGCGGCCAGAACCGGAATCAAACCGCCTGTAATTGTAAGATGGAAGACGCGGCGGATCGCTGGGGGGCACTCAGGAATCTGGAGATTCCTTAGGGATGGAAACGGCCTCCGGGTTTGTTCCCTGGCCGCGACTGTGTAACGCCAGATTGTAAAGGTTGACGAGATATGCCTAATCCTAAACGTAGACACTCCCAAAGGCGGACAGCGACGCGGCGCGCGCACGACGCGCTGAAGCCGGCGGGCCTTGCGGAGTGTCCCAACTGCCACGAGCCTAAACTGCCGCACCGGGCGTGCCCGCACTGCGGGCAGTATAAGGGCCGGGAAGTAGTCGAAGTCGCAGAGGAGTAGCTCCGATTCTCAAATGCTGACCGTTGCGTTGGATGCAATGGGCGGAGACCACGCCCCGAAGGCCGAAGTCGAGGGCGCGGTTCTAGCCGCCCGGCAATTGGGCGTAAGGGTCATCCTGGTCGGCCAGGAAGACTTGGTCCGGCAGGAACTGTCGAAATACGAAGACTACGACGAGCTGCCGATCGAGGTGCTCCACGCCAGCGAGCGTGTCACCATGACGGACCCCATCCAGGAGGTCCGCACCAAGCGGGATAGTTCGCTGAAAGTGGCGTCGCGCCTGGTGCATGAAGGCCGGGCCGCCGGCTTGGTGTCGGCCGGCAACACAGGCGCGGTGATGGCCACTGCCAAGATCTTGCAGGGCGTGGTTCCGGGCGTGAAGCGGCCAGCCCTGGCAGGCCTGTTCCCCACCGCGAAGGGTCCCACGCACCCTGTGATCGTGCTGGACGTCGGCGCCAACGTGGATTGTTCGTCGCACATGCTGGCGCAGTTCGCGGTGATGGGGGAAGTTTACGCGCGCATCATCGTCAAGCGCGACCGGCCGCGGGTGGGCCTCCTTTCCATCGGCGAGGAGGAACATAAGGGCAACGACCTCACGCGCGCCGCCTGGCCACTGCTGCAGAAGCTCAACCTGAACTTTGTCGGCAACGTGGAAGGCCGTGACATTTACGGCGGCGATGTGGACGTGGTGGTCTGCGACGGCTTCACCGGCAACGTGGCGCTCAAGGTCAGCGAAGGCGTGGCCGACCTGGTGAAGCACACCCTACGGGAGTCGCTCGAAGCCACTATTTCCGCCAAGATCGGCTACGTGTTCTCCCGCACCGCACTCAACGATTTCAAGAAGCGCCTGGATTACTCCGAATACGGCGGGGCGCCGCTGCTGGGCGTGCGCGGCGTCTGCATCATCAGCCACGGCCGGGCCAATGCCAAAGCCATTCGCAACGCCATTCGCGTGGCCGCCGAGTTCTCCGAGGGCCAGGTCAACCAGCGGATCGAAGAGGAGCTGCGGGCTTCGGCTTCCGAAAAGACCGCCGCAGTAAAAGTGCCGTGATCGGCGGCCCCGTGGGGCAGGCGCCCCGGTTTTCGGGTCCGATCCGGATTTCGCCCGCCAACCGAATCCTTCGAAGCTCAGCGCCTCTCCTGCTGGCTGCTGTAGCATTCGGCGCCCAGCAGCACGTCGAATGGAACGTATCTGTAGCACCGGCCACCGTCGCGCCCGGAGCCTCCACGCTGTTGCGCATCAACGCCACTATCGAACCCGGATGGCATCTTTACGCGGCATCCTCTCCTGCCGGAATTCCGGCGTCTTTTACTCTGGCGCCGAATGCCGTGGTGGCGCGCACGCGTCTCTACCAGAGTGCGCCACAGCGCGCCTTCGACCCCAACTTCAACAGCCAGACGGAAACGTTCACGGGCTCCGCATCTTTCGCGCTCGAGATCGAGACGCGGCCGGATGCTCCTGGCGGCGCCACCACGCTGAACATCGCGGCGCGCTTCCAAACTTGCAACGACACCACTTGCGTCCCCGGTAAATGGTCCGGGGCAGCGAATCTCACAATCGATCCGGCCGCCAAGGCCGCGAGCATCGTGCTGCCTCCCGGTTTGACGGAGGTGAAACCGCCCGCGCCCACTCCCGCTGGCGCCACCGCGCCCGCGCAAAGCTGGACCCTTTTTCTGCTCGCTGCCTTCGGCTTTGGCGTGGCTTCGATCTTCACTCCGTGCTGTTTCCCGATGATTCCCATCACCATGTCGTACTTCCTCAACCGGGAATCCGGCGGGCGGCGCGACGCGATTCTGCAGGCGGTGGTTTTCTGCCTGGGGATCATCGTCCTGTTCTCCGGGATCGGCCTGGCGATCACGGCCGCGCTGGGACCGGTGGGAGTCGTTCAGTTGGGCGCCAGCCCCTGGGTCAACGGTTTCATCGCGGCGCTGTTCATCGTCTTTTCGCTGAGCTTACTTGGCGCGTTCGAGATCATCATTCCATCTTCGATTTTGACCCGGCTGAACCAGGCTTCCGGCAGCGGCGGATTCGCCGGAACGCTGCTGATGGGCCTCACCTATTCGCTGGCGTCCTTCGCTTGCGTGGGCCCGTTTGTCGGAACTCTACTCGCGGCTTCGGTTTCCGGCGGACGTCTGCGGCCGCTAGTTGGCATGGTGATGTTCTCGACCGGCATGGCGCTGCCGTTCTTCTTCCTGGCGCTATTTCCGGCATTTCTCAAGAAACTGCCGCGCAGCGGCGGCTGGATGGTGCGGATCAAGATCGTATTGGGATTCGTGATTCTGGCCGCCAGCTTGAAATATCTCAGCGCCGTCGATCAGACGCTTGGCTGGGACTGGCTCACACGCGAACGCTTCCTGGCGGCATGGATCGTGCTTTTCGCCTTGGCCGGCCTCTATCTGCTAGGACTGTTACGGCTGGAAGGCGTCAAGCCGGACGAGCCGCTCGGCTTGGGACGCCTCCTTACCGGCACGGCCTTTCTGATTTTCGCCGTCAGCCTGGTGCCCGGCATGTCCGGCGCGAAACTGGGCGATCTGGATGCCTACGTGCCCGCTCCCGCCGGACGCGTTGCTGCCGTACTCGTGGGCAGGAGCGGGCCGTCGTGGATCAAAGATCAATACCAGGCCGCGCTCGATCAGGCGCAGCGCGAAGGCAAGCTGGTATTCATCAACTTCACCGGTGTGGCCTGCGCCAACTGTCATTGGATGGAAGCCAACATGCTTCCCCGCCTCGAAATCGCCGCCGCGCTCGAGCGATTCGTGCTGGTCGAGCTGTACACGGACCGCACCGACGCGGTCAGCGAGGCCAACGAGAAGCTGGAAGAAACCAAGTTCGGCACCGTGGCCGAACCCTATTACGCCATCGTGCGGCCGGATGGAAGCACGGTGGCGACCTTCGAAGGCCGCACCACCAATGCGCAGGAGTTCCTCGCGTTTCTGTACCGCGGCGCCGCCGCGCCCGTCCCCGCCGTCCAAAGCGCGCCGCCGGAAGACAGCGCCGAGCGCTTCACCGCGCTCGATGGCAGCACGGTGGATGGCAGCGGAAAAGTGTTGGTGCTCGATTTCTGGGCCACCTGGTGCGTGCCGTGCATTCAGGAGATGCCGGAATTCGACCACTTGTATCGAGAGTTGGCGCCGAAGGGACTCGTGCTGGTCGGCATGGCAATGGACGACGAAGGCGCAGCCGTGGTCAAGCCGTTCCTGGCCCAGCATCCGGTCGATTATCCGGTCTCTCTAGGCTCCGCGGCGCTGGCCAGGAAATACAACGTGGAAGATTTCCCGGTGACTCTCATCTTCAACCGCTCCGGCACGCTCATCAGACGCTTTGACGGCTACACCAAGGAGGCGGCCTTGCGAGCGGTTATCGAAGCAGCGCTGCAATAGCTTACTGCTTTTGCATTGATTCGCGGCTGGTCCGGCCGTTCATTGCCGGGCTCCGCCAATTGTGAGTCGGCGGTGTGGTTACTAACCAGCCCCACAACGCCTTCCGGCTCCTTCTTACTCCACCACCTCAAACGGCACCTTGCGAGCGACAATGCGGTGAGTCGCGTCTCCCGCGAGGACTTCGGCAATGTACGAACCGGCGGCGAGGTCTTCCACCTTCAAGCGGAATGCCACTGGGATTACAGGGTTGCCAGGCTTAGCTAACTTGCTGATGTCCATCGCGCCGCTATCGCTTTTCGGCTGACCCGTGTTCGCATCCAGCAGGCGGATTTCGACAGTCAGCTCGGTCGCGGACGGTTTGGCGGTTCCATCGCCCGCCGCAGCCGGCTGACCCGGCGCTTCCGCGGTGCGCAGCAGCGGCTCGTAAACCTCCAGGTAGCAGACAGCGGTGTCGGCCTTCTTGAAGCGGTTGCTGCCGCCAGGCGTGATTTGCATGCCGAGGGCCACCAGCGGCGCGCGGCCGTCCAGCAGTTCGCCATCCAGGTCCGTGTCCGCATCGCTCACTTTGTGGACGTCGGTGCTGAGCGCAATGCTGCTGAGGAATAAACTCTTGCCGTCGTACGGATCGATGGTCAGCGGATTCTTCTCCAGCTTGCCGAATTCCTCGCCGCCGGAGCTGAAGAGTACTTTCAGATCGTAGGTACCGGCGGCCACGTCGAACTGGTTGTCGTAATGCAGGAACGGCTTTCTTAGAAAGGCCTCGAGCTCTTGCTTATCGGCGAAATCCAGCTTGACCGTGTCGCTGAACCGCGCGCCCACCGCCCCATTCGGGTTATACGCGATTCCCAGTATGTTGACATCGGCGTGCTGGTGGCCTTTCACCTTGGTGAACTGGATGGATTTGGAGGGAATCTCCAGCGCCAGATCGAGACGCGCCGCGTTGGGAGACAGATAAAAGAACGGCGTCTGCATGGCCGCGGACGTGACGGTGCCGGGGGCATCGGCGGCCGCGCGCGTCTCCAGGTCGTGCTCGGCAGGCTTGCCTGCCAGCAGGTCCACCTGCTTCACGTTGCAATAACCGCTGCGTGCCCTTACCCTGTATCCGCCGTGCTCCACTTTCACTCTCAGGACGTGGCAGCTTCCCTCCGGAGTGTCCGGCGGCGTATATCCGATCAGGTAGTACTGGTTCTGCTCTTTGCCGATCTTGTCCAGGCCACCCACCAAGTCGTTGGTGTTGGCAATCACGAATCCGCCGGTGCCGTCGGCCAGCATGTACATGAATTGCTGATTGTCGTTTGCACTGGGCGGTGGCTGTGGGACGATGATCTGCGGAGGCGTAGTGTACCTGGGGACGATCCCGTTATTGATTGTGGCCGGACCGCGCGTGCCGGTGCCGGTGCCGGTCGGTCCGCGGGTCGGGCTTCCGGTCGGTCCGCGGGTCGGGCTTCCGCTCGGTCCGCGCGTCGGGCTCGGGCTCGGCGACCCGCCTCCGGGTCGACCGCCCGTGCCGCCCGCGCCGCCGGTGCCGCCCGCGCCGGCCGGCGGGCCGCCCGTAGGCCCGGAGGGACCGTGCTGGAGAAAAGCGGCGGGCTGCACCAGGCCGTAGCCGCCCGCCAGCCCTAACGCCGCGAAAACGCCGCCATGCGAGGCCGGGTTCAAAGCGCCGTGTGGAGGGCCTTGCGGAAAACCAGGAACCGGTCCCTGCGCTGGGGGCGCTGCCAGCAGGCCGCGCACATCGATCGGATAAATCGCCACATTCGCTTTGTTGCACGTGTCGGTAACCGCCAGCACCTCGGACCGGATCTCTGTGGTCAGCGGGAATCCTTCGGTGAACAGCACCAGGATTTTGCGCCCTGGGATCGCCTCCAATCCTTTAGCGATGGCGCGCAAACCCAGCAGCAGATCGCGTTGTCCGAACTCCGCTTCCACGCCGCTCGATAAGCTCGGCGGCATACCGCTGTCCAGCGCGGGGCCGGACGGCGTGGAGGCATCGCCGCCGATCGTCATCGTTCCCGCGTTCGGATTGACATTGGAGAGCTTCGCGCCGCTGACCACCTGCTTCAGCCGCTCCGCATCGGCGGTAAAGTTCTGCGCGATCTTCACGCCGCCGGTGAAGTTGACGACCGCCATGTAACGGTTGGGCCCGGCATTGGCCTCGACGAATTTGCCCGCCGCCCGGCGCGCCACCGACTGGTCGCCAAAACTCATCGTCGAGTTGTCGAAGAACAACACCAGGTAATGCTTCTGGGCGTTGTTGGGCAAAGCCGACTCGGCTTCATAAGAGAAGCTGCGAATCGGCTGCTCCTTGCTGTCCTCCCACACCTTAAAATCTCTCTGCTCGAGATCCGGGACGTAGTTGCCCTTCTTGTCGGTCACCACCGCGTCTACCAACACTTGCTTGGTTTCGGTTCGAATCACCACGCTCGGAGTGGCCGCCGGCCCGGTTTGCTGCGCCGGCGCCGCCATCGCCGCCAGAAAAATGATTCCAGCTAGTTCGCGGATTCGCATATCATTGCCTCTCGTTCCTCTATAGTATGTCCACGGTCCCGTTGCTTGCCAGCCTCAATTCGCCTTCCGCTGTCCGGAAGTGTACCACGTGCCAGCGAGACTGCCGGCCGCTGCTTTCATAACTTCAGTCTGGCTGAGAGACACACTTCGCACCAGACTCTTCCGAGCTATTCCCCGCCGCGCTGCCGTGTCTATATCTACATCGAAAGTGTGGGGCTTTCCTACGGTTACTGGAAGCCGGCTCCGCAGAAATCTCACCGGCGCTGGTTCATTCGTCTGTGAGCGGCCTGGTAAGTGGATTTGTTACCATTCCAGCCAATGGACGCGGTACAGATCTCACATGTAACCAGGACCTTCGGTAGCGTTACCGCGGTGGACGACCTCACCCTCACCGTGCCCCAGGGCTCGATTTACGGATTCATCGGCCCCAACGGCTCGGGCAAAACCACCACCATGCGGATGATCGTGAACATCTTCTATCCCGACTGCGGCGAGATCCGACTGTTCGGAGATCGCCGGCCTGAGACCAGCACGGATTTCATCGGATACCTCCCCGAAGAGCGCGGCCTTTACCAGAGAATGACCGTCCAGGCGCTGCTGGAATTCTACGGCGAGCTGCGTTCCGGCCGCACTGTGAAAGCCGAAGTTGCAAGCTGGCTGGAAAGACTGGACCTGGCAAGCCGCGCTTCCGATAAGGTGGAAACGCTCAGCCGAGGCATGAGCCAGAAGGTTCAGTTCATCGCCACCGTGATTCCCGAGCCGAAGCTTCTCATCCTGGACGAACCCTTCAGCGGCCTCGATCCGGTGAGTGCGGACGCCATCCGCGCCGCCATTCTGGATCTTCGCCGCCGCGGCGTTACCGTCATCCTCAGCACCCACGACATGCATCTGGCGGAAACCCTGTGCGATTACATCTTCATGATCTTCCGCGGCAGGAAGGTCCTGGACGGCACCCTCAGTTCGATTCAGGATCAGTACGGCGAGGATACCATTCAGGTGACGGCCAACGGCGGTTGCGCGGCGGTGCAGCAGCTTCCCGGCGTCGAGCAGATCCGCGACCTGGGACAGGTTCAGGAACTGCGCCTGGCACGCGGCGCCGACCCGCAGGAAGCCCTGCGCGCCCTGGTGGCGCAGGCTCGCGTGACCAGTTTCTCCCTCATGAAGCCTTCCCTGCACGATATCTTCATGCGCATTGCCGGCCCCGCTGCCGAGGAGTCAACCCATGCGAACGCATAAGGTCCTCACCATTGCCAAGCGCGACTACCTCGCGACCGTTCGCACTAAGGCGTTTGTCTTCGGACTGGTGGTGGCCCCTATCCTGTTTGGCGGCGGATCCATCGGGATGGCGTTCCTCAAGGGCAAACCGGACCTGAGGGACCGCCATGTTGCCATCATCGACCACACCGGCGTCGTGGCCGGCCCCTTGGTGCGCGCTGCGCAGGAGAAGAACAACCGCGAGCTGTTCGACAAGAAGACGCACCGGCAGGTCGCGCCGCGCTACGTTTTCGAGGTGATCGCGCCGGCTGCCGATGCCGCTTCCGGCCGCGTCGATCAGTTGCTCGCGCTCTCCGACCGCGTCCGCCGCAAGCAACTGGTGGCATTTCTCGAAATCGGGAAAGACGCGCTGCGCCCACCAAAACCCACCGACGATTCCACCGATTTCGACCTGGGGACAAGCAAGACCGACCCCGACTCCTGCGTCTCCTATTACACCAACGCCGGAGGCATCGATGAGATGCGCATGTGGCTCAGCGGCCCCATCGGCGAGGGCGTGCGCCTGGCGCGCCTGGCGAAACTCGGCATCGACATCAGCCGCAATCCGGACCTGTCGGCCTCGGTCCCCATCGAGGGTCTCAGCCTGGTGGAGCGCGACGAAAAGACGGGCGACGTGCATGAAGCGCGGAAACGCAGCGAGCTGGAGGTCTTCGTGCCCTTCGCCGTAGCCATCATCCTCGCCATGATCGTGATGGTGGGCTCGGCGCCGATGCTGCAAAACGTGACACAGGACAAGAACCAGCGCATTGTCGAGACGCTGCTGGGCGCAGCCACCCCATTCGAGCTTATGACCGGCAAGGTGCTCGGTTCGGCTGCGGTCTCCGTGACCAGTTCCGTGTTGTACGTGGTCGCCGGCGCAGTAGCGGTAAACGCCATGGGAGTCGCCGGCCTGCTGCCTCTCAGCATCATCCCCTGGTTTTACGCGTACCTGCTCGCCGACGTGGTTATGCTCTGCTCTTTCGCCGCAGCGCTGGGCGCGTGCTGCAGCACTCCGCAGGACGCGCAGAATCTGGCCATCGTGCTGCTGATGCCGTGCATTATCCCCCTGTTCATGCTGGTGACGGTGCTGCGCGAGCCCAACGGCGTGCTGGCCACGGCGATGTCGCTGGTTCCCCCGTTTACCCCGATCCTGATGGTGCTCCGCCAGGCCATGCCCAACGGCGTCCCGGCGTGGCAGCCGTGGGTGGGATTGTTGGGCGTCCTGGTATTCGCGGCCGCAACCGTCTGGGCCGCCTCCCGCATCTTCCGCGTCGCCATCCTCATGCAAGGCAAGCCGCCGCAACTGGCGGAGATGGTGCGCTGGGCGATGAAAGGCTGAACGGAATCGGGGACATGCACGAGAACACCGCCAGCCGTATCGCACTGCGCGTTGCCGCCCGCCGCGCGGCGCATCAGGTCTGGATCACCCACTGGTTTTCGAGGACCCGCTGGCGCAGCGCGCGCATCTGAGCGTCCCGATCGCGGCTGCCGCGAAACCGCTCGCAGCCCCTAAGGTATGTCCACCGTGCCGTTGACGGCAGACATGAGTTGGCCTTCCGAATCCCGCACCACCAGCCGCACCGTGTACGAACCGGGCTTGCCCTCCAAGCCCATGCGAACCGTGAGACCATGCGCCAGCAGCTTTTGCAGAAATTCGTCATGCAAGCTCAGGTCGACGTGCTTCACCAGCCCCGTAGCCAGGTTCCCGTTGCGGTCAAACAGCGCCGCGACCACCGTGATGTTGTCCAGGTTGCGGCCTTCCGCCTTGCGGAATTTCGCGCCGGCCAGATTCACATGGGCCAGCACGGTCACCGTGGCCAGATCGCCCGCGCCTTTGAAGAACTGCGTGTGCATCGCGACCGGCAGATCGCTCATCTCTTCGCGTGAGTACACCGCGTCTTCGATCTCCCGCCTGGCGGTGGCAGCCGCGTCCTCCAGGCGCGTGGGCGCATAATAGCCGCGGCGCGCCTCGATGCCGTAACCGGCTTTCGGTTCCACCATGATCTTCAGCTCGTGAAAGCCGCCGTCCAGCTTTAGGTTCTGCGGTTGAAAGCCCAGTAAATAATAGACTTCCGGGGTCGTAGAGATATGGCGAAAACCCTCGTCCAGATCGTTGTTGTTGTGGAAATACGTGCCGCCCGTATCTGCCGCAATCTCAGCCAACAGAGTCTCTTGCAGCGCCTCGCTCTGGCGCAAGAGGGCCTGCTTGGTCCGCTCGGTCCTCGAGTCCAACACCTGGTGCGAGGCGTCAATGTTTGTAGTATAAAGACCCCTGGCGTTGAGGACGTTCACCAGCACGTTGGCGCGCAGGGCGCGATCAATCGCATCGTACTCGTCCGGCTGGTGTTCGCTCAGGGTGAGGAATCCCGGGGACACCAGCACCAGAATCCGCTCGCCGGGCATGGCCGACATACGCCGCACCGCATCTTTGAGCACCGCCAGCGAAACCTGCGTCTCCTGCTCCCCGGCGATCAGCACGCGCCGCGCTTCTATCCTCGCACTCGCCTGTGCCGTGTTGGCGTCTTGGGGATAATCCTGCGGATCCAGGTGACGGCAGATCACGATTTCGGTGGCGGCCGCGGCGGTGGCGTCCGGGTCATTGTGGTTCACAATCTGGTCGGCCTGGTAGTAGCTGATGTCTGGGCACTCTTGAAACGTGGCACGGGCAATGGGACGCGGCACCAGGCGCGCCAGAGCTTCCCGGAGCTGGTCGCGGTCGTCGGTGAAGTCCAGGGTACCCTGACCCGAGGTGGTGAAGATGGCGGCGCGATCGGTAGCCTTCAACTCGGATTCGATGTGGCGCTCCGCGGCGGCGCGTACGCGGATCAGGTCCTCCGCCGTCACGTGCACGTCGTCGAACAAGTACCCGATAAAGCGCTGCGGCATGGCGGCCGCAGGGACCGGCGCCGCTGCGGCTTCGCTCAGGCCTTTCCGCTGTTCCGCCACCGGCGGTGCGGGAGCTGGCCGGCTGCCCGGCTTTTCCACCGTGAACCGCGAGATCTCCTGCGGCTTTCCTTTGTCGAAGAGACGAAAAGACTCCTTGGTCAGGCCCGCCACGGCATGCCCCTGCTTGTCCCGTACCACCACCGGCACCATCACCAGGTTGACGTGCGACGTGAACGTGGCCTTCTCTTCGTGGGTGCTGATCTCCGGCTGATCTTGCGGCGCGGAAGGAGTTGGTTGTTGAGCGGCGCAGGCGGCGGCCAGACACAGCGCTACCGCCAGGCGCACGAAGCAAGCGCGCGGCTGCGAAAGTCGAGCCATCAAAATCCCCTTGATGATAGCACCCGCCCGAACGCCCTACGGTACTTCCACCGTGCCATTGGTGGCAGACATGAGTGAGCCTTCCGAATCCCGCACCACCAGCCGCACTGCGTACGCGCCCGGCTTGGCTTCCAGGCCGATGCGGACCGTGATGCCGTGCGCCAGCCGGTATTGCAGAGACTCGTCGCGCAAGCGAAGGTTGACGTGCTTCACCCGCCCCACTACCAGGTTCCCGTTGCGATCGAACAGCGTCGAGACCACCGTGATGTTATCCAGACTGCGGCCTTCCTCCTGACGGAACTTCAGGCCCGCCAGGTCCACGTGCGCAAGCACTGTCACCGTAGCCGCGTCGCCGGCGCCCTTGAAGAACTGGGTGTGCATGGTGACCGGCAGATCGCTCATTTCTTCGCGGGAGTATACGGCATCTTCGATTTCCCGCTTGGCTGTGGCGGCGGCGTCCTCCGAGCGGCGGGGAGCGAAGTAGCCGCGGCGCGCTTCGATGCTGTAGCCGGCTTTCGATTCGAGCGTGACCTTCAACCCGTGAAAACTCCCGTCGAGCCGCAGGTTCTGCGGCTGGAAGCCCAATAGGTAGTAAAGCCCCGCGGCCGCCGCCGTGCGCCGGAAGCCTGCCGCCAGGTCATTGTTATTGTGAAAATAATAGCCGCCCGTGCCGGCGGTAAATCCCATCAACGTTCCTTCCTCGGCCATATCCGTCTGGTGCTCGAATGCGATTTTGGCCGTGGACACACCCCCCGCGGAAACCGACGGCCGCGAAGCATCGAAGCCTTCGAGGGGCGCATAGACACCTTTCGGGTTCAGCGCGTTGATCACCACGTTGGCCCGCAGCGCATGGTCGATCACGTCGTACTCATCGAACTGGTGCTCTGGGAGGGTATAAAACCCCGGAGAAACCAGCACTAGAACCCGCTCTCCGGGCAGGGCCGACATGCGGACGACAATGTCGCGGATCACCGCCAGTGAGACCTGTGTTTCCTGTTGCCCTATGCTCAGCATCCGCCGCGCTTCAATCTCTACCGCCGACGTTTTTTGATCCCAGTCAAGACGATTCATGTTCGCACCCACGGCCGCAGCAAGCGCCAGTGGGTCGTGATAGTTGACGATCATGTCAGCCTGGTAGAAGCTCATGCCCAGGCTGCCCAGGCCGGCTGCGCGTCCGATCGGGTGGGGCAAGAGGCGCAGCAGCGCCTGCCGCAGCTTCCCCAGGTCGTCGGTGAAATCCACCTGGCCTTGACCGGACGTGGTGAAGATGGCGGCGCGGTCCGTAGGCCCGAGATCCGCATAGATCTGGCGCTCGGCCGCCTCGCGAGCCTGCGCCAGATCCGCGAACTCCGTGTGCATGTCGTCGAACAGGTAGCCGATAAAACGGCGCGGCGTGGAGGCCTGCGCGGCGCGGTCACGCACCGACTCCGCTGCGGCCTCGGGCGACGGCAGGTCGCTGGCGATAGCGCCAGGCCGCTCCACGACGAACCGCTCGATCTCCTGCAGCTTTCCTTTGTCGTAGAGGCGGAAGGATTCCTTGGTGAGGCCTTCGATAACACGCCCCTGGTTGTCCCGTACCACCACCGGTACCATCACCAGGTTGACGTGCGACGTGAACGTGGCCTTTTCTTCTTGGGTGCTGATCTCCGGCTGATCTGGCGGTGCCGCAGAAGGAGCCGGTTGTTGGCCGGCGCAGGCTGCCGCGGCTACACACAACGCTATCGCCAGGCGCGTAAAGCCGGCGCACGCCTTGGCGGTTTCAGACATCGCAGTCTCTTTCCAGGGTACACCGGCCAAAGCGCCGGCGGTCATTCGGCGGCGAAGTCGCTGCCCCCTGGTCCGCGTGTTCAGGCGCGTCGCGCAGAGCAGCCGCTCAGGTGTAAAACTCTTCGGTCTGCTCGACGCGAAGATCCTCCGCCGCCTGAGCTTGCAGGTCCCCGCTGAGGGTTTCCAATGACTCCACGATCTTCTGGAACGCAAGGGCCGCGTGGTTTTGCGGCCCGTAGACGTCGACTACCATGGCAGCCAGTTCCTTGAGGCGGACCCGTGCCTTCTTTAACTCGCGGCCCAGCTCCAGATGTTCCTCGCGGGTTAGAGGCTGGGGGTTTCCCGTGCGCATCAAGGCGTGTCCACGACCGGGGTGGTCGATATCTCTTGCATAAGATCGGGCCGGCTCGCCGCCGGACACGCCCCACTTCTGCGCGCGGCAGCGCAGCGCCACCACAGTGTAACATACGGCCCTTTCCGGCTTACTCGTCGGGACTTGCTACAATCGCTCTGATGGCCAACGAAATCTACGCAGTTTTCGATACCACCGAAGGTAAGTTCAAGGTCCGTCTGTTCGCCGCCCAGGCACCCCGCACCGTGGAGAACTTCGTCTCCCTGGCCGATGGAACCAAGACCGGCAAACCGTTTTATGACGGCACCATTTTTCACCGCGTGATTCCGGACTTCATGATCCAGGGCGGCGATCCGGAGGGCACCGGCCGCGGCGGCCCGGGTTACAAATTCGCCGACGAGTTTCATCCCGACCTCAAGCACACCAAGCCGGGCGTGCTTTCCATGGCCAATGCCGGGCCCAACACCAACGGCAGCCAGTTCTTCATTACCGTGGCCGCCACACCCTGGCTGGACAATAAGCATACGGTGTTCGGAGAGGTGACCGAGGGGTACGCCGTGGTCGAACAGATCTCCAAGACGTCGCGCGGCGCCCAGGATCGCCCTTCGAAAGATGTGAAGATCCTTTCCGTCAAGATCGAGAGGGAGTAGCGGCGCCCTCGCTCGGCCCCCCATGCGACTGGCGATCTTCGGTGGCACCTTCGACCCGATTCACAACGCCCATCTGGCCATCGCCCGCGCAGCCCTTTCCCATTTCCGTTTGGACCGAGTGCTCTTCGTCCCCGCCGAGCACCCGCCACACAAGGACGGCGCAACCGCGGCCGCTTTCGACGATCGCGTCCGCATGGCTGAGCTGGCTTGCGCGGACGAGCCGCGCTTCGCGGTGTCCCGCTTGGAAGAAGGCACCCGCCGCAGCTATTCCATCGACACCATCGAAAAGGTGCGCGCCTCGCTTGCCCGCGCCGACGAGCTGTTCTTTTTGATCGGTGCCGACGCCTTCGCCGAACTCCAAACCTGGCATCGCTGGCAAGACGTGGCCCGGCAGGTGACCTTCCTGGTCATCAGCCGGCCCGGGTATTCGTTCGCGATACCGGATGGCGTCAGCGCCGAGCGCCTCGACTCGCCGCAACTGCATGTCTCGTCCTCCGCCATCCGGCAACGCGCGGAGCGCGGCGAGCTAGATGCCGACGTCCCTCAACGCGTGCTCGATTACATCGAGCAGCACGGGCTGTACCGGTTCCAGCGCCACGCGTAGAAATGCGCCCTCACCCCACGATTTCCAGAAACGCTCGCGCGGCGTGGCTCAGCGCGCGGCGCGTGGGATACACCAGGCGTATCTTGCGCTCGATGTTCATTTCCTTCACGCGCACTTCGCAGAGCAGCTTCTGCTCGATTTCCTGCTCCACGCACATGCGCGGCAGAAACGCCACGCCCTGGTTGTCCTGCACCATCTTGCGAATGCTTTCGATGGTCGGCATGTCGACATCCATGCGGAGCGGCACCTTGCGCGCCTGAAACTCGCGGATCACCACGTCGCGGTACGGGGAGTTCACGTTGTGGGCAATGAAATTCTCCTCCGCCAGATCGGTGATTGAGACGCTCTTGCGCCGGGCGAGCCGGTGGCGCGGCGAAACCACCAGGGCCACCGCGTCGGTATAGATCACTTTCGAGCGGAGCCGGTCGTCGCCGGGATCGTAGCTGATCACCCCCAGCTCCAGGTTGCCGTCGATCAGCTCGTTGGGGATTTTGCTCCCCATGCTGCGCCGCACCGTCACTTTGATCTTGGGATGGAGCGCGCGGTACCGCTCGATGTGGTGCAGCAGGTACAGAGTGGTGGATTCGTTGGCACCCACCGTCAGCCGCCCGGCGGAATTATCGCGCAGCTCGGCCAGCGAGTTTTCCAGCTCGCGCTCCAGGCTCTCGAAGCGGCGCGCGAAATCGAGCGCACTGCGGCCCGCGTCGGTCAGCAGCAGCTCTTTGCCGGAACGGTCGATCAGCTTTTCGCCCAGCTCTTGCTCGAGCCGTTGCAGAGCCAGCGACACCGCCGGCTGCGTGCGCAGCAGCTTCTCCGCCGCGCGTGAGAAGCTGCCTTCGGTCGCCACCATCAGAAACACCTGCAGCGGATTCAGTTCCATGACGGTTTCATTATAACATCTGCTAATAGACACCTGTAAGATTATAAATTTGCCAAATCCCCGGCCGGATGCGCATAATGCAGAGTATCGGTGCAAATATGAGTGAGCGCGTCTACATTTTCGATACCACGCTGCGCGACGGCGAACAGTCCCCCGGCTGCAGCATGACCGTGCCGGAGAAAGTGCGCATGGCGCACAAACTGACTGAGCTGGGTGCGGACATTCTGGAAGCCGGCTTCCCCATCGCTTCCGACGGCGATTTCGAGGCGGTCCGGGAGGTGAGCCGCGAGTTCCCCGAAGCGCGCGTGGCCGGCCTGGCGCGCTGCTGCACGCTGGATGTGGAACGCGCCGTCCAGGCGCTCGAACCCGCGCGGCAGCCGCGCCTCCACACCTTCATCGCCACCAGCGATATCCACCTGAATTACAAGTTGCACAAGACCCGGCAGCAGGTGCTCGAAGACGCCGTCGCGGCCGTCGAGCTGGCCCGGCGTCATGTCGATGACGTCGAGTTCTCCGCCGAGGATGGCGCTCGCACCGATGTCGACTTCCTGATCGAAATCTCCAAAGCCGTGGTCGCCGCCGGCGCCGGCACCGTCAACATCCCCGATACCGTGGGCTACTCCACGCCCAAGGAATACGGCGAACTGATCGGCAAGGTGGCCCGCGCGCTTGGCTCCAGCGCCATCGTCAGCGTGCATTGCCACGACGATCTTGGCTTGGCCGTGGCCAATTCCCTCACCGCCATCGAAGCCGGGGCGCGCCAGGTGGAGTGTACCATCAACGGCATCGGCGAACGCGCCGGCAATTGTTCGCTCGAAGAAGTAGTCATGATTTTGAAGACCCGCTCCGATACCTATCCTTATTACACCGGCATCCGCACCGAGCACCTGTACGGGGCGAGCGAGTTGCTGAGCTCCCTCATTACCTTCGGCCCGCAGCCGAATAAGGCGATTGTCGGGGCCAACGCCTTCGCACACGAAGCCGGCATTCACCAGGACGGCTACCTGAAAGAGAAAACCACCTACGAGATTATCGACCCGCGCACGGTGGGCATTCCCGAAGGCAAGCTGGTGCTGGGCAAGCACAGCGGGCGCCACGCGCTTCACCAGCGCGCCCGCAGCCTGGGCTATGAGCTTGACCGCCAGCAGCTCGATGAGCTGTATCACCGTTTCACAGCGGTCGCCGACCAGCGTAAGAAAGGCCTCATGGATAGGGAAATTGAAGCGCTGATTCTGGATGGCCAGCCCGCCAAGACGGCAGTGGCGGGCTAAGAGATGGATCTGAACGTTCTGGTTTTGCCCGGTGACGGCATCGGCACGGAAGTTACCCGCGAAGCCGTCCGGGTGCTCGGTCGCGTGGCCGGGAAATGGCATCATAACCTCAAACTGACGGAAGGATTGCTTGGTGGAGTAGCGATTCATCGCACCGGCACGCCGTTCCCGGAAGAGACGGCGCGCCTCGCAGCCGAAGCCGATGCCACCCTGATGGGCGCGGTGGGGTTGCCCGAATTCGACAACGCTCCGCCGGAAAAACGGCCCGAGAAAGGACTGCTGGGAATTCGCCAGGCTTTAGGCGTGTACGCCAACCTGCGGCCGGTGCGCGCTTACGCATCGCAACTGGATTCTTCGCCGCTGAAGAATCGTCTGGTGGAAGGCACCGACATGATCATCGTCCGCGAACTGACGGGCGGTATCTATTACGGAACCCCGCGCGGCATCATCGAAAACGGCGGGGAAACGCGAGCGGTCAATACCATGACTTACACGCGCTCGGAAATCGAACGCGTATCGCGCATGGCCTTCCACCTGGCGCGCGGGCGGCGCAAGAAAGTAACTTCGGTGGATAAGTCGAACGTACTCGAAAACTCGCAGTTATGGCGGCGCGTGGTGGTCGAAGTAGCCAAAGAGTATCCCGATGTAGCGCTCGATCACTTGTTGGTCGATAACTGCGCCATGCAACTGATTTTGAATCCGAGGCGCTTCGATATCGTGCTCACCGAAAACATGTTCGGCGACATTCTGAGTGATGAAGGCGCGGTGCTGGCCGGTTCCATCGGCATGTTGCCGTCGGCCTCCATCGGCGGCCAGAAACCCTCCGGCGTCTGGGTGGGATTGTACGAGCCGGTACACGGTTCGGCGCCCGACATTGCCGGCCAGAACAAAGCCAACCCGCTGGGGGCGATCGGCTCCGTGGCGGCGATGCTGCAATACAGTTTCGGATTGAAAGAAGAAGCCGGCGCGGTGGACGCGGCCATTGAGGCTGTCCTCGCCAGCGGCAAAGTTACTGCGGATTTGCGACCTCCCGGCGCTCCCGCCACCACCGAACAGGTGGGGCAAGCGGTGTGCGCCGCGATCGGCTGAGCGCGGGGCTTACCGGCCCCGCCTCAGCCAAATTTAATGTCGGCTAATTACGCCATTTGGAATTGCGATAGCGTAGTGTCGCGCGACTCGTGGGCGAGGCGTGCTTCGCCCCTACAGCCCGGCCATCGGCCGTAGGGGCCGGGCACGCCCGGCCCGCGGCATTTTCGCACGGGCGAACTCAGCCATAATAGGAGAAGAAGATCCGTAGTCGAACGCCGGGACTAGTCCTGGCTGACCATCGTCTCCGGCCCCTGTTCATATGCCTCATACCATCATCGAAAAACTATGGAATTCGCACTTGGTCGAGGAGCAGGCCGGCGCGCCGGCGCTCTTGTTCATCGACCTGCACCTCGTGCACGAAGTCACTTCGCCGCAGGCATTTCAGGGCCTGCGCGAGCGCGGCCTGAAAGTGCGGCGCCCCGATCTCACCATCGCCACCGCTGATCACAGCATTCCTACCACCGACCGTTCGCTGCCAATCGTTGACCCCATCGCGGCCAAGCAACTCGCCCAACTCGAAACCAATTGCGCCGAATTCGGCATCCGCTGCCTGGGCGTGCACAGCGACCGCCAGGGCATCGTCCACGTGATCGGCCCCGAGCTGGGTCTCACCCAACCGGGCATGACAGTGGTGTGCGGCGATAGCCACACCGCCACGCATGGCGCTTTCGGCGCGCTGGCCTTCGGCATCGGCACCAGCGAAGTGGAAAACGTGCTGGCTACGCAATGTTTGTTACAGCGTAAGTCGAAGACGTTCGAAGTCCGCGTGGACGGAACGCTGTGCCGCGGCGTTTCCGCCAAGGATATCATCCTGGCGCTGATTACGAAGGTCGGCGTGGGCGGCGGCACCGGATGTGTGTTCGAATACACCGGCAGCGCCATTCGCGCGTTGGGAATGGATGAGCGCATGACGGTGTGCAACATGTCGATCGAAGGCGGCGCGCGCGCCGGCCTGATCGCGCCCGATGACACCACATTCGAATATCTTTGTGGCCGGCCGCACGCGCCCAAGGGCGTGGCATGGGACGCGGCGCTGGCGCGGTGGAAGCAACTGCCGACCGATGCGGGCGCGACTTATGACCGCCAGGTCGCCATCGATGCCGATTCGCTCGAGCCGATGATCACTTACGGCACCAATCCCGGAATGGGCATGCCGATCAACGCGCCCCTGCCCGAGCCTTCGCAGGTGAGCGATCCCATGGCGCGCGACTCCATCTCGAAGGCGCTGGCTTACATGGGCCTGGAAGGCGGCAAACCGCTGGCCGGGCATGCCATCGACGTGGTTTTCATCGGAAGCTGCACCAATTCGCGAATTTCCGATCTGCGCGCCGCCGCCTCCGTCCTGAAGGGCCGCAAGGTGAATCCCAAGCTGCGGGTTCTGGTGGTGCCCGGCTCGCAGGAAGTCAAGCGCCAGGCCATCGCCGAGGGGTTGCCCGATATCTTCCTCGCCGCCGGTTGCGAGTGGCGCGACGCGGGCTGCTCGATGTGTATCGCCATGAACGGCGATCAACTGGCGCCGGGTGAATACAGCGTTTCCACCAGCAATCGCAATTTCGAAGGCCGCCAGGGCAAAGGCGGCCGCACCTTTCTGGCCAGCCCACTGACCGCTGCGGCCAGCGCCATCACCGGCGTGGTCACCGACGTAAGGACACTGCTATGAAGCCGTTCACCAATTTCCGCAGCCGCTTGGTTCCGCTGGCCATCAACAACATCGATACCGACCAGATCATTCCGGCGCGCTTCCTGAAGACGACCTCCAAGGAGGGCCTCGACCGGCAGTTGTTCTGCGATTGGCGCTACGATGCGCAGGGCAACCCGAAGCCGGATTTCATCCTCAACCAGCCACGCGCGGCGGGAGCGCAGGTGCTGCTGGCGGGCGATAATTTCGGCTGCGGCAGCTCGCGCGAGCACGCCCCCTGGGCGCTCACCCAGTTCGGCTTCCGCGCCGTGGTGAGCACTTCGTTCGCCGATATCTTCAAGGGCAACTCGCTGAAGAACGCGCTGCTGCCTATTGCGGTCCCGCCGGACGTGCATGCGGAGTTGTTTGCGGCGGTCGCCGCCAATCCCGATGCCACGGTCGAAATCGATCTCGCGGCGCAGACCATCACCACGCCGGCCGGCAGCCGCGTCCAGTTCCCCATTGACGCTTTCGCCAAGCACTGCCTGCTCGAAGGCGTCGATGAGCTGGGCTACATCCTGAAGCGGGAAACCGCCATCCACGCCTACGAAGCGTCGCACCCGGCGGCCATCAATACCGCGGCGTGATCTCTCTCGCTAGGGCCGGGGCGTAACCAGCCGGCGCCAACCGCTCCCTGACGGTCGCAGCTCCGATGCGTTCAGCGCCGCGACCGTCAGGGAGCGGTTTGGTGTAGTAAATTACCGAGCGGGTCCTGAAGAAACGCCGGGCGCGCTATTTCCTGCATCTTTTTGCCGCCTGCCCCATCCAGAATCAAGGAGGCAGGAGACACAAGTGAAACGCACAGCGAGCGCGCAATGGCGCGGCGATTTGAAGACCGGCAAGGGAACCGTATCCACCTCGAGCGGTGTGCTGGAGAATTCGCAATACTCCTTCAGCACGCGCTTTGAGAACGGCAAGGGGACCAACCCGGAAGAGCTTCTGGCGGCAGCCCACGCCGGCTGCTTCACCATGGCCCTCTCCGCGCAACTGGGTGAGGCGAAGCTGGTTCCAACAAACCTGGAAACCACTTGCACCATCAGCCTGGAAAAAGGCGACCAGGGCTTCGCCATTACCGAAAGCCACCTGGAACTCAAGGCGAAAGTGCCCGGGGCCAGCCAGACGGCCTTCGACCAAGCCGTGGCCAATGCCAAGTCTGGCTGCCCGGTTTCCAAACTCTACAACACCAAGATCACGCTGTCGGCCACGCTGGAAGCGTAACGGCTCGTACCGCAAGCCCTACCGGCGCTCCCTCACGGGGTGCCCTATGGGCCCGGCTCTAAACCGTCATCGGAGCCGCGACCGTAAGGGAGCGATTGCCGGCAACTTGAACTCGTTATCACCTGACCGGCCCTAGGGGGCACACACCCGCCCTCTCGGCGACAGACCGCGCCTGAAGTCGCTGCAGCCCTTCCCACCGGCGCCCCCGATCATGGTACCCATAGTAAAAGGCGCACGCCATGGGGCTCGAAATTCAGCAGCGGGAACACGAAGGCATCGTCATTCTGGACCTCAAAGGCCGCATCACGCTGGGACCCGAGGCGAGCGCTCTGCGGGACAAGGTGAAAGAGTTAAATAACGCCGGCAGCCACAACCTGGTCCTCAATCTCGCCGGCATCGATTTTATCGATAGCACGGGTCTGGGCGCATTGGTGATGTGCGCCACCAGCCTGCGCAAGAGCCAGGGCAACGTGAAGCTGCTCAATCTCAACCGGCGCACTTGCGAGCTGCTGGTGATGACCAAGCTCGCCACCGTCTTCGAAATCTTCACCGAGGAGCAGGACGCGGTGAACAGCTTTTTCCCCGACCGCAAGATCAAGCCGTTCGACGTGCTGAGCTTCGTCGAAGACATGAAGAAGGAGGAATAGGCGCCGATGGCGCTGGTTGTCGTCGGAGGCGTGGCCGCCGGCTTGAGCGCGGCCGCGCGGGCGCGCCGCCTGGATCCGCGTCTTCCCATCATCGTCCTCGAGAAAGGGGCGGCGGTTTCTTACTCGGCGTGCGGCCTGCCGTACCTGCTGGAAGGCCGCGTACGCGAAGCGGCCGATCTAATCGTCCACACACCCGAGTACTTTCGCAAGGAGCGCAACATCGAAGTGCGCACGGGAGCGCGCGTGGCCGCGATCTCCCATCCGCGCCGCGAAGTGGCGCTCGAATCGGGCGAGCGCATCAAGTACGACCGCCTCATCATCGCCACCGGCGCGCGCTGCGACACCTCCACCATCGCCGGCGCCGGCCAGCCGCACGTTTTCACTCTGCACACGCTCGAAGATGCTGAGCGGCTGCGCGCCTTCCTGCGCGACCGGCAGCCGCGGCGCGCCGTGGTGATCGGAGCCGGCTACATCGGCGTGGAGGCGGCCGACGCGCTGCGCCGCAACGGTCTGCGCGTCACCGTGATCGAACGCGGCGCCGACGTTCTGCTGCGCGACGACGCGCCGTTTTCCGATGCCGTCCGCCGCACCCTCGAGACCCACGGCGTGGAGTTGCGCTGCGGTGTGAAGGTGGAGACGATTGAAGCGGACCGTGTGGCGGATGTGCCCTGCGACCTGGTAGTGGTGGCGGCCGGCTTCAGACCCAACGCCGAACTTGCCAGCGACGCGGGCGTGGCTATCGGACGCACCGGCGCGATCGCCGCCGACGATCACATGGAGACCAACGTCCGCGGCATTTTCGTTGCCGGCGATTGCGCCGAAACAACCCACTTGGTGACCGGCCGGCCAACCTGGATTCCGCTCGGCACCACCGCCAACAAGACCGGCCGCGTGGCGGGCGCCAATGCCGCCGGCGGGCGCGAGCGCTTTCCCGGCGTGGTGGGAACCTGCATCGTAGGAATCTTCGGAACCGCGTTCGCTGCTACCGGCCTTTCGGTAGCGCAGGCGCGCGCCGAGGGGCTGACGCCGGTGAGAGCGCGGATTGAGGCGTTCTCGCGGCCGCGCTATTACGATGGCGTCAAAACGACGGTCGAGCTGGTGGCGGATCGCGCTAGTGGCCGCCTCATTGGCGGGTCGGTGATTGGCGAAGACGGCGCCGCCGGCCGCATCAACGTCATCGCCGCCGCCCTGCTTAACCGCATGCGCGTGGAAGATTTCGAGCGCCTGGACCTGGCCTATTCCCCGCCCTTTTCCCCCGTCTGGGACCCCCTGCTGATTGCCGCCCAGCAACTGGGGAAGCAGTTGTAGGGCTGGCAGCGGGTCAGGTTGAACTCTTATCGGGCAGGTGCGACGATATACGCTAAGGAGATGAGATGAACCGTACACTTCTTGCTTTATGCGCCACTCTAGTTGTCTGCGTCGTTGCGCTCACGCTCGCCAAAGCCCAGACAGCCACGACCCCTAGCGCTCAAGGCCGATACCTGCTGTACAACTTGGAATACGCTGCTTACAGCAACAGCACCGCAGTTAAAGAGAAGGGCGTTTTTCGCATTGACACGCAAACGGGCGAGACAAAAGAATTCGTCGAAGCGTTGACGGCAGACGGGAAGTTAGTTAGTAAGTGGATGGCGGTCGAGGACAAGTAATCCAACGCCTATGTTTTCACCGGAGCTTGATTTTGATAAGTTCGTGGCGGCTGTCAAAGATTTGCCGCTGATCGACATCACGGAGTCGATCGCGCTCGAATTGAGGGCCGCCAAGCCGGGGCGTGAATCCGCGAGGTATTGCGAGATGCTCCGAGGGCTCCGCTATCTGCTTGACACCGGCCAGAGGCCCAGCAACGTCGAGGATTGGGAATTCGCTAAGCTGCGCCCAGTTGTTGAAAGCCTGGTCAGCCGTGGCACTCTCCTACCGTCGGCACTTGACGTGTTCATTTCGAGGTGACCCGTGACCACAGAACTGAGTGACACGGTGAAAACACCCCAGCCTTCTCGTATCATGGTCCTTTGCCAATCTCAATGAAATTTCGGCGAGGCCCCTCGCGGCGGGCGGCGCTGTTCGTGGCGGCGTTCGCGGTTTGCCCGGGCTCTGCATCGGCGGCTGGCGCGCAGAAACTCACCGTCGCCGCAGCAGCGGACTTGCGTTTCGCGCTCGACGAACTGGCGCCTCAATTTCGCGCCGCGCACCCGGCGGTGGACCTGGCGATCACCTACGGTTCCTCCGGCAACTTCTTTGCGCAGATTCAAAATGGCGCTCCGTTCGATGTGTTTCTGTCGGCCGACGTCGACTATCCGCGGCGGCTGATCGCGGCCGGGCTGGCAAGTAAGGACTCGCTGTTCCTTTACGGCGTGGGAAGGATCGTGGTGTGGGTGCCTGCGGCCTCGCGGCTCAACCCGGCGGCGCTCGGAATCAGCGTGCTGGAAGCGGCTGCGGTGCGGCACATCGCCATCGCCAACCCGCAGCACGCTCCGTACGGGCGCGCGGCCGTTGCGGCGTTGCGTTCGCTCGGCGTGTATGACCGCGTGGCGCCGAAGCTGGTGCTAGGGGAGAATATCGCTCAGGCCTTCGAGTTCGTGGAAAGTGGCGCCGCAGAAGTGGGAATCGTGGCGCTCTCGCTGGCGCTGGCGCCCGCCGCGCGCGGCCACGGCCGCTATTGGGAAGTTCCACAGGAGGCCTATCCGAAAATAGAGCAGGGCGGCGTGATCCTGACGCGCGCGCCGGCCGGCCCCGCCGCCCTGTTCCGCGCCTTCCTGCTTTCCGCAGAAGCGCGGGGCATCCTGAAAGAATACGGCTTTTCGGCGCCGCAATGATATGGATTGGCAAGCGATTGGTTTGAGCCTGCGCCTGGCGCTCGCCACCACGCTGGTGCTGCAGGTGGTGGGCATCCCGCTGGCGTGGTGGGTTGCGTTTTCGCGGCGGCGCTGGAAATTCCTGGTGGAGGCGGTGGTGGCGCTGCCGCTGGTGCTGCCGCCGACGGTGCTGGGGTTTTACATCCTCATCGCCATCGGCCCGCGCAGCCCGATAGGCGCGCTCTATGCGCGGCTCACAGGCGGGCTGCTGCCGTTTTCGTTTGGCGGGCTGCTGGTGGCTTCGGTGCTCTATAGCATGCCGTTCACGGTGCAGCCGATGGCGGCGGCTTTCGGCAGCGTGGACCGCAAGCTGCTTGAGGCCTCGTGGTGCCTGGGCGTTTCCCGCGCCGGCACGTTTCGCCGCGTGGTGGCGCCGCTGTCGCGGCAGGGCATCGCCACCGGCGCCATCCTCAGCTTCGCCCACACGGTGGGAGAATTCGGCGTCGTGCTGATGGTGGGCGGCGATATCGCCGGTGTCACCCGCACTGTCTCGATCTCGATTTTCGACCAGACGCAGTCGCTCGATTACACCGGCGCCTGGCATACATCGCTGCTGCTGTTGGGATTCGCCTTCGTGGTGCTGGCCGCCACGTATTCGTGGCAGCGCCGCGCGTGGATGTTATGGCCGCCACATTAACCGCCGAGTGCCGCACGGCGTTGCCGGGAGGCTTCCGGCTGGATGCGGCGCTGACCTTGCCCCTCGATCAGGCGCCGGTGACGGTGCTGTTCGGTCCTTCGGGCGCTGGCAAGACCACGCTGCTGCGCCTGCTGGCCGGGCTGGAACGGCCGGCCGCGGGCAAAATCGTTTTCCGCGATCGAACCTGGTGCGACAGCGCGCGCGGCATCTGGCTCGAGCCGCAGCTGCGCCGTGCCGGGCTGGTGTTTCAGGACTACGCGCTGTTCCCGCACCTGACAGTGGAGCGCAACGTGGCCTTCGCCGCGGATGCGCAAGCGGCCGCGCGCATGATGGAACGCTTCGGGCTCACCGGCCTCGCCAGGCGGATGCCACGCGCCATTTCGGGCGGCGAACAGCAGCGCGTGGCGCTGGCGCGCGCGCTGGCCGCTGAGCCGGAGCTGCTGTTGCTCGACGAACCGCTGTCGGCGCTTGACGCGGCCGCGCGCGTCCGCACGCGCCGCGAGCTGCGCGGGCTGCTCGCTTCGGCGGGCGTGCCCAGCATCGTTGTCACACACGACCGCACCGAGGCCATCGCGCTGGCCGATTGGATGGCGGTGATGGTCGACGGCCGCATCCTGCAAACCGGCCCGGTGCGCGAGGTCTTCGCCCGGCCGGCCACGGCGCAGGTAGCGGAAGCGGTGGGAGTGGAGAATATTCTCCCCGGCGAAATCGTCGCGCGCGCCGGCGGGCTGCTGCGCCTGGCCGTCGGCAGCGCCGCGATCGAGTGCCTGGATGGCGGAGAAAGCGGGCCGCTGCTGGCCTCGATCCGCGCCGAAGACGTGGCGCTTACCCGCGATCCGGCGCGCGCCTCCACCCAGCGCAACCGGCTGAGCGGCGTGGTGCGCGCCATTACCGTCGAAGGCCCGCTGGCGCGCGTCGAGATGGATTGCGGATTCCCTCTCATGGCGCTGGTCACCGCGCAATCCGCCGCAGACCTCAATCTGCAGCCCGGAGAATCGCTGGCCGCTGTCATCAAGACGACCTCGGTTCACCTGATCGCGGCCGGATAGCGCGAGTAGGACAGACTATCGCCTTTCGTGGTCTGTCATCTTTCAATTAAACGCGCCGCGTTGGCAAACGACAGAAACCGGTCGTCTGTCCTACCTTGTCCTACTTCCCGTACCAGTCGCGCACGCGCACTTCGATGCCGGTGCCGGCGAGGGCTTTGGCGAAGACGTTCAGATCGCTGCCGCGGTAGTGGTACGGGTAGACAATCGCCGGATGGAACGCGCGCGCGGCTGCGGCGGCTTCCTGTGGGGGCATGGTGTAAGGCAGGTTCATGCAGACGAAAGCGACGTCGATGTTCTTGAGGGCACGCATCTCGGGGATGTCTTCGGTGTCGGCGCTGAAGTAGAAACGCTTGCCGCCGTACGTGACCACATAGCCGTTGTCCCTCCCCTTCGGGTGGTAGAGTTCCCCCGGCGCGGGGCCGCGCGTCAGGTTGTACGCCGGCACGGCCTCCACCAGGAATGGCCCTAGCGCCTTCCGTTCACCGTTTGATATCACCGTGCAGCCGGCAATGCTGGCGGCGACGGTTTTGGGCCCCAGGATCACCGTGCCCGGCTTGCGCAGTTTGTCGACGATGGCCGGCGCCATGTGGTCGGCGTGGATGTGGGAGATCAGTATGTAGTCGGCCGCGGGCAAATCGTCGTATGAACCGAAAGCAGGGTCGACGTAGAGCACTTTGCCGCCCGCCTGGATCATGAGGCTGGCGTGCTGGATGGGCGTGATGCGGACCGTTCCCGCGGAGGTCGCGAATTCTTCCGGAGCAGCGGCAAACCCCAAGCCCGCCGCCAGGGACAGGATCAATGCCAGACGTTGCATAGCAGTTGATTGTAGCCGAATCGGCGAGTCGCATAAAGCGGCTACGCGCAAGCAAAAAAGCGCTCCCTCCCGGCCTGGAAACCAGGAAGGAGCGCTGAAAGGTTCTCTGTCGAATATCGGGTTAAGCGCCGCCGAGCCAGGCAGCGCCGCGATCAGGCCGCCGATCGAGCAGGAAACCAGCCGGCGTGGGGTCCGGCTGTTCGGATGTTCCGGCATTTGTAACGTGCGTTCAACCCTGTCACCTTTTGTTAACGGTACCAGTACCGAATGCCGAGGTCAATAAACGCTTACTATCCTTCGGTTATAGTCTGAGTTATCCGGAAGTAATTGCATAACTTCCCGTAGTTAGATGAATGATTACACGAACTTGATGCGGCGCAACGCAACTGCAACCATGCGCAGCAGCATCCAGCCGTGCCGCCAGCGCTGGATGTTGGTTTCGCCGTAAGTGCGAGCGCCGTAACGCACCGGCATATCGGCAATCTTCAGATTGAACCGGGCGGCGCCGAAGATCAGGTCGAAATCCCCAAAGGGATCGAAATCGCCGAGCCAGGAGCGGTTCTCCGCGATGACGCGGTAATCGCGCCGGCCCAGCACTTTGGTGCCGCAGAGGGTGTCCTTGATGTTCTGCCCCAGCAGCCAACTGAACGCCAGGCTGAAGAACTTGTTGCCGAGGAAATTGAAAAACCGCATGGCCTGATCCTGCATGGGATAAACCAGGCGGACGCCGTTGATGAAATCGCCGCAGCCGGCCAGCCACGCATCATAAAAGCGCGGGAGGTCCTCGGGGGCGACGGTGAGGTCGGCATCGAGGATCATCAAGAGATCGCCGGTGGCCTGCGAGAAGCCCAGGCGCACGGCGTCGCCCTTGCCCTTGCCGGTTTGGCGGAATAGCCTGGCGGGGTAACCGGGGCGGCGGGCGATTTCACGTTCCACAGCCTGGTAGGTGCCATCCTGGGAGTGGCCCTCGACGACGATCAGCTCGGTGCCGGAGCCCATTTGGGGAAGGCGGTCGAAGATGCGCGGGATGTTGCCCTCCTCATTGCGCGCCGCCACAATCACGCTCACACTGGCTTGGCGGCCGGACATCGCCTCCGGCCGCGGGCGCGCCACCAGTAGATTGGTGATCGCCAGGTGCGAGAACGGCCACAGCCGTACCAGGTAGCGGTTTGCCAGCGCGCCGGCCAGAGGCACATATACCGGGCACATCAGCTCGCGCGAATGGCGGATCACTTCAAAGCGCGCCAGGCCGAGCAGGTTGACGACATCGCCCACCGTCAGCCAGTTTTGCGGGAGCAGGCGCTTCACCAGCCCCAAGGTTTCCGCCACGCGGCGCGGACCTTCCCACAGGCTGCTGTAGAAGTTGAGAAAGACTCGCGTCGCCGGATGGCAATGGTCGGCGATGCGCGCCAAGACGGCTTGCACGTCCCAAACATCGTTGATCAGGTCGGAGCAAATGACGGCATCGAATTTCTCTTCGAGGCGGAAATCGTGCGCGTCGGCGTGGAGGAAGCGCAGTTCGGGATGGCGTTGCTGCGCCAGGCGCACCATCTCGGCGGAGAAGTCTATGCCGACGCCCAGCGACGGACGCAACGCAGCCAGCAGATCGCCAGTACCGGAGCCGATTTCGAGCACGCGCGCGCCCGCAGGGATGGAGAAGGAGAACCACCGCGCGAGTTGGTCGCGGTAATAGCGGCGCAGCGGCTGCCAGCGGCGGATCTGGCGGGCGAATTCGTCCCAGAATTCCCTCCGCTGTTCGGAGTACTTGGACTGCTCGGGGTTTACCATGGTGACTTATTATTTGTGCCGGGCACGGGCCGGGCATACACGGCCCCTACGGCGCGCAGCGGTCGCGCGCTACCGATGACGAGTTCACTTTTTCTTGGGCGGAGGCGGTGGCTTCCATTTCCAATATACGACGCAATCCTGTTCGCTATCCTCGTACTTCTTCTCGAACGCGGCGGCGACGCCGAGCTTATCCAACTCGTCGGAGTCCTCGCAACTGGCGACAGCGGCGAAGTCTCCGGCGGCGATTTTCCGGATCAATTCCGCTTTGGGAAAGATGTGCAGCGACTTTTCCATCTGGGGTTTCAGGTTGAGCTTGTGCGAATCGGAGTGCTCCATGCCGGGGGGAGGAGTGCGGCGGGTCAGGAAGTAGATCCCCTCATCGGCAAACACGGGCGCGCCGCGCGGTGCGACTTGGTCCAGCTTGCGGGCGATCGCTTTCAGCCGGCCCCACCACTCGGCCCCGTCCCAATCGTCGTACAGGTCCCTGGCCAGCGAGATCGCCAGAATAGCGCTCACGAAAGCCGCTGCCCAGCGCGGCCTCACGGGCCTGGCGAACAGCGACACGATGTACGACAACCCCGCCATCGCCAGGATGGCCAGGAACGGAAGGGTCAGAAGATAATACCGGGCGAAGGTGGGATGCGCGGTGGAAATGTGCAGGCCCATGCCCAGCGCCAGCCAGCCGCACAGATAGAATGGTGCGCGCGCCGCGCGGTCCCAGTCACTGCGGAAGCGGACGAAGAACACGCCCGCCGCCACCAGGATTGCGAGCAAGATCGCCTGCGGGTCGTTGGCCCAGGCGGTGAGCACATCGGCATCGTGCGCGGTGGCGCCCGACCAGGCCACCTGGCGGTAAAGGAGATGGTATTCGAAGACGTCGAAGATCACCGCTCGCGGGGCGCGCAGCAGCAGCGGGAGAAACGGCAGCAGCGGAACCGCCGCCCCGCCCAGGAAGCCCGCCAGCTTTGTCCAGCGAGCGCCGGCGCGATTGTAGACCAGCAGCCACAACAGCAGGATGGGAGCCGCCGCCGAGGAAAGCAGGGTGGCGCCGGCGGAGGCCACAACCGCGGACCCGGCCGCCGCCGCGAGCAGCCAGCCGCGGCGCTCCACCGACCATAGCGCGCAGCGATACGCCACCACCAGAAGAAAGAAGCAGAGTGCGTAGCCTTGCGCGATCGTCGAGTAATCTACCAATTGATGGTTCAGGCCCACCAGCGCCACCACCACCAAGGCGCCGGCCAGACGCCAACGGGCAATCGGGAACCGTGCATAAACCGCCTGCGCGGCCAGCAGCACGGCCGCTGCGGCCATCATCGCCGCCACCGCGTGCGCGGCGCGCCAGGTATCGCCGAACAATCGCATCCAGCCGGCATTCCAATAGGCGTTCAGCGGGGCTTGCGGAAAGAAGAAATCCAGGTAGGGCGCCTTTCCCCTGTCGATGAGCTGGGCGGCAAGCAGATGGAATCCTTCGTCCCAGGCGAAGGCCAGGGTCTGCGCATAGACGGCCAGTCCGGCGGTCAGGAGTGCCGCCGCCAGGGCAAGCGGCGCCCACGGCCGGCGCCAGAGTTTTTCGCGCGGCGGGTTACCGGCCGGCGCCGCGACAGTTTCTTGCGCGGCGAGAGGCTCGGGAAGCTGCGGCGCGCCGGCTAGCGGATCGTTGGTTTCCGCCATGGCGCTATTCGCCGCTCCAGATCATGCGCGTGTGGTCGCGGTCCGCGGTATTGCGGTCATCCACGTAGACGCGGCCGGAGCCGGTCCATTCGGCCGACCCGGGAATGGGCCAGTCGGTAATCAGGAAGTTGGTGGGATCGGTATCGCCAGGGTCAACGTCCTTGATCCAAACCCGTCCGAATACCTGGCGAAATGTGGCCAGCACATTTCGCGCGAAATCGGATTCGGCCGCGCGGTCAAGGATGACGTTGGCCACGGTGCGCGCGGAGACGGCGCGCACGTCGGCCAGGAACTCGCGGCTGAGCAGCTCGGCCGGAATGGCCTTCCCGGTGTATGCGTCGAGCAGGGTGAAGCCGTACCGCGCCCCCTGGGAGCGGAAGCGCCGCAGCACGTAACGCGCCGAGAGCGGGAAGAAACGGATTTTGGCCGGCAGCGGCTGCGGCAGAAAGTGCCGCTCGGCGATATCCCGCACATCCGGGTCGACATCCACCGCATCCACGTGCTCGACCGCTGGCAGGGCCGAAGCATCTCTGGGGAACGTAAATCCCGCCGCGCCAACCGCCAGCACCAGCGCGCAGGGCGCCGCGGCCAGCAGTCGGTCCGTCTCCAGTACGTAGCGCGCCGAGGTTTCGCCGGTATCGGCAAATATCGAGGAAGCGCGGCCGCCGTTCAGATACATCGCCCGCTCCAGGCGCCCCTTGTCGTCCGGCTCCTCAACGATGCGAATTGTCTGGTGAGGGCTGTCGAAGCGAAACCGCTGGCTGGCGGGCACGGGCGATCCGAGTCCCGCCTGGCTCACCACGGCAATCGAAACCGCGCCGGCAGCCAGGACCATCCACCTCCACGCGTGGCTGGCCGTCCAAAGGGCAGCGGCGGCGAACAGCAGCCCACAAATCACGTAAGTGGACCCTTTCACGCCAAGCGTGGGAAACAGGTAGACCGGTGTGACGATGCCGCCGGCGACGCTGCCGAGGGTGGAGTAGAACAGCACGCGCCCGGAGGCCTTGCCCGCCTTGCCCTCGTCGTTGGTAAGCTCGGCCAGCAGCGGGACCGATTGCGCCACCAGGTACACCGGCACGGCAAACAACAGCGTGGCCGCGACGCCGATGGCCGGCGCCAGGCTCAGCCCCGCATTCAGCAGGCGTTCCAGAAGAGAGGCTTCAAAGGGGAACGAGACAGCCGCGTAGATGGCGCCCGCCACCAGAAGGTTCACCGTCAGCGCCTTGCGCGTGCGCGAATTCGTCCAACGCGACGACAACTGGCCGCCGTGCCAATAACCGGCGCTCAAGGCAAAGAGAATCACGGCCAGCAGAACTCCGGTGAGCGTCATGCTGGATCCGACCACCGGTATGGCCAGCCGTATGGCAATCACTTCCACAGCCAGGGTGGAAAAGCCTTCCGCAAAGGCGACCGCCCACGCCAGCAGCCGGAATGGAGTTTCCTGCTTTATCATGCACGCGCCCGAAAGGGGAATCCTATATTTAACATGGCGCAGGCGGCGCAACGGTCGCGCGCCAGCCGTCATGGCGGACCGGGCGCGCGCGTCCGCCATTCAGATCCATCTATGGATGCTCTGGCACCGCAGGGTGGACTTCGGCCGGTTGCTCGACCGGCTTGACAAGATCAGGCGGCGGGGCCATCAACGGGTGTTCCGCACCGCGGTGGCAGGTGTAACAGGTGACGTGCTGTTTGCCATCGCCAAACTGCGGGTTGATGGAGCGCACCAACAGGATCATTTTGCGCGCGACCAGCTTGTGGTGGTTCTCGTCGCTGGCGAAATCGCCCCGCACATGGCAGAAAGTGCATTCCACGCCCAGAGCGACGCGGAACTCCCGCATGGTGTCCATCAACTCCTCGGGCTTGAGTAGTTGCAGGTTCTTGGGAGCGCGCGGCGCCATCCTGCCGCCACCCGGCGGCGGACCTGGAGGCGAACTTTGTGGGGCCTGGGCGCACAGCGGAAGCGCCATCAGCACGGTAAGTAAAAATCGCACTGAGCCATCATACAACGGCCCCAGACGCGGAAGGCGGCTTCGCTTGCATTGGTGGGGCAGGCTTCAGCCTGCCAACGCCCGCTTGCGGGCGCGTTTTTTACGTGCTTCCGAAGAGCCGTCGAAAGCGCTCTTCCACAACGCTTTTACAGCGGCTTAACCCTGATATCGCGAAACTCGATGCGGTAGCCTTCGGCCTCGAGCCCCACGTAGCCTTCCAGGATTTCGGTTTGGGTATACTCGCTCACTACCTTGCCGTTCACCGAAAGGGAGATGGTGTGTCCCTTGGCGGTTACGTCGTAGGTGTTCCATTCGCCGGCCGGCTTAACGCGATTCTCCGTCATCTGCGGCTGCAGATTGAACCGCTTCGGCACTCCGTTGACCGGCGTATTGCCGAACAGGTACCCGCCGGCAAGGCTGGTTTGCGCCTGGTGCCAGATGGTGCCGTCCGCGTCATTGCGTATGAAGACGCCGCTGTTGTACTTGGCCTTTTCATCGGGCAACTTGGTGAATTTCCACTCGACGTGGAAGACCAGATCCTTGTACGGCGTGTTGTAGCGCAGCATTTCGTGCCCGCCGTTGCCTTCGCACACCAGCGTGCCCGCCGCCGCATCGATCTTCCATTGCGAGGGCTGGCTCACCGGCTTGCCCGGCGGAATCGAGATGCGGGTCCACTGGGAGAAACTCGCATCCGGAAAAATGTTGATCCATCCATCGCCCTGCGCCCAGGCGGCGCCGGCAAGAAGCAAGAGACTGAGAATTCGCATAGGGGGTCTGTAGAGATTATAGCTGTCGGATTGGATCGCTTGACTGCGCGCCAGAGGCACAGCCATGTGGCTGGCTCGCAGAAATGCGCGATTTGTTGTCACCGGTTTCGGCAAAGGGAAATGCGACGATTGATCGAATCGGGCCTTCCGTTAGGCGACGCGGGTCATCATCGCTCCGATTCCTTCCAATCCCACGTACACGGGTAACGCTTTGGCGTCGGATATTCCTTCTGCGTCTCCCAGTCTGCAAACTCGACCTCGTTGCAGCGGACGGCCTTGTACTCGTGTCCGTCGAACTGATAGACATACTCGTCGCTTTCGTACCATGAACCGTGCTGCAAGCGTGCCAGATCAAGGAGACCGTGGGTTCTGTTTAGCAGGGTGTCGAGCCGGTCTCCTATACCCTCAAAGACCTTGCGCCACTTGCCACCAAGGTGAGCGTAGACAAGATGCGACCAGTTGTTGGCCCCGGCACACGCCCCAAATCCTTCGACAAGCAATTCCTCACTATCGCCCGTGCCGAGCTTCATCCATGTGGTGCGAATCATTTGCTCGATGGTTTCGCCGTTTTCCAGGCACTTTTCAAGATCCTTCTTGATCTCGCTGAGAAGGTCCGCAGGTAGGGTGGCCCGACTGAGTGCCTGTTTTGCAGGAGAAGTCGGAGATTCCGTAGAAGCGGGGCCGACTGTTAGTACCGTGTCGGGCAGTTCTAATATTCTGGTTCCAGCCGCCACGGACACCGGCAATGTAAGAGTCGCAAATCCGGGCGCTGCAAAATGCAGTTTGTATGATCTATTCGACGCTACCGAAAACGCAAAACGCCCGCTCTGGGTCGTCCGCATAGCCGATTCGTTGATACCCGGAGTCGCTGAGTTCAGCACGACTGTGGCGTTTGCGATTGGAGTGCCATGAGAGTCGGTCAAACGGCCAGACAGAAGAACCGTTTGCTTCGGCTCAATACCACCCGCCTGACCGAAGGCCACGCCAGCGAGCAGGGTAACCCAAACGGCAAAACCGACGCGGCTGCCGGGGCTCATAGATCATATTGTCTCACCCGTCTTGGCGGATTGCTGCACTGAATCGGATGGCGCTAGCCGGTCCTGTTGTGGCGCTGCTTTTGGGGGACGGTGGGCGCTGAAACGATTTCGAAATTGTAGAGCGAACGAAGCCAGGGACCAAAACCCACCCCTACTCCCCAATCTCCTTACGTATCGATTCGGCGATGCTGGCGGTGAAGGTGTCCACGTGCGCCTGGTCGGCGGCTTCCACCATCACGCGGGCCAGCAGTTCGGTGCCGGAGTATCTCACCAGCACGCGGCCTGTGCCGGCCATCGCTTCTTCGGCGCGCTGAATTTCCCGGTTCACCGAAGGCACCTCGGCGAAATCCTTCTTCTCGCGGACGCGGATGTTGACCAGCTTCTGCGGATAGACGCGCAAATCGGCGGTCAGTTCGTCCAGGCCCACGCCGGCGCGGCGCGCAATTTCCAGCACGCGCAGCGCGGTGAGCAAGCCATCGCCGGTGGTCGCGTATTGGCGGAAGATGACGTGGCCGGACTGCTCGCCGCCCAGCGCCGCGCCCAGCCGCACCATCTCCTCCAACACGTATTTGTCGCCCACCGGAGTGCGCAGCATGCGAACACCATCGCGCGCCAGGGCTTTCTCCAGGCCCAGGTTCGACATCACGGTCGCGACCACGGTGTCGCCCGGCAGGTGGCCGGCGGCTTTCATATTACGTGCCGCCATCAGCAGCACCGCGTCGCCATCCACGATTCTGCCCGATCGGGCGACGAAGATGGCGCGGTCGGCATCGCCATCGAAGGCCACGCCGAATTCGGACTTCGAGTCCACCACCAGCCGGCTCAGCCCGTCCACGTGCAGCGCACCGCAGTTCAAATTGATGTTGCGGCCATTGGGTTCGCAGCCGATCTCGACCAGCTCGGCTCCCAGACGGCGGAACAGTTCCGGCCCCAGTTGCCAGGCGGCTCCATTGCCGCAATCGATCGCCAGCTTGACGCCATCCAGGCGCACCGAAATGGTGGAAAGCAGGAACTCCAAATACGCGCGGTCGAGCCCTTCCTCGGCCGTCAGCTCGGCTTGCTGCGGCTCGACCGGGTGCTCGCGCAGGGCGAGAATTTCCTGCTCGATCGCGTGCTCCTCCGCGTCGGGCAGTTTGAAGCCGCTGTGGCCGAATACTTTGATGCCGTTGTCCTGGTAAGGATTGTGGGAGGCCGAAATCATCACCCCGGCGCCGAACGGACCGGTGCGCGTCAGATACGCCACACCCGGCGTGGTGATGACGCCCGCGTAGCGCACTTCGGCGCCGCGGCTGGCCAGGCCGGCGGCAACGGTGGCGGCAATCCATGCGCCCGATTCGCGCGTGTCGGCGCCAATCAGGATCTCGCGGCTTGAATGCGAACGCACCGCGTCGCCGAGAGCCACGCCAAAAGCGTAGACCGTAGCGCGATCCAGCGGGTACCGGCCGGCTACGCCGCGAATGCCATCGGTTCCAAAAAGCTGCTTCGCCACCTGGTTGCGAGTCTCCTATTCTTTTTGTTTCGTCATGGTCACCGTCACGGTTACCGTGGGCCTCGAGCGGAAGCGCACGAATGGATCGCCGGCAAAAGCGTGCACCTGGAACCGTCCGGTAGCCGTCAACGAGGAAACATCCACCCGATCGGTCACTACTGAATTGACGCCCGCCACGTGGCTCTGCGGGCCCAGAATCGTCAGTTGCGCCGGCTCGACCTCGGCGCTGGCTACCCGGTAGTGGTCGTGGAACTCGCCGCGAAACCGCACCACCACCGGTACGCTGCGTTCCATGTGCGGCTCGAACGTCAGCCGCACCTGCGACGGAATGGCCCGCACGATGTGCACGCCGCGCGCCAGCCGGACGTTGGCCGCGTCAATCGGAAAGGTGCGCTCGCCGGGCGCCGCGTTGCTCATGTCCAGAACCGCCGCCGGATGCTGGCCCCCGTCGCCCAGGCCGCGCAGCTCTCCGGAAGGACCGCGCAGTTCGAGCACGATCTGCGTCACCGGGTCCGAGCTCAGTTCCAGGTTACCCGCCAGGTTCTTGTACTCCAGGCGCGCGGTGATGAACGTGGACACTTCCGGCTCGCTTGCCACCACTACCCAGATCAGGATGGCGATTGCCAGCGACAGCACCTTCCACCAGAAATTCTGGCTGACCAGGCGGGTCACCCACTGGAGTGTCTTCATGAGGGCCCCACCCCTTCCTGCGCTGGCCCGGCCGATTTGGCGGTATCGTTCTTGAGCGTCAGCGGAATGTCCGCCGCGGATTCCTCGATCTGCATCGGCGAAGCCCGCTCCACGCCGAAATGCCGGTGAATCCGGTCCAGCACGTCCGGCACCGACAGGCCCTGAGTCAGCTCGCCGAATGCCGCCACCGAAATGCGGCCCGTTTCCTCGGAAACCACCAGCGACAGGCAGTCGGTTTCCTCGGTGATGCCGATGGCGGCGCGGTGGCGCGTGCCCAGATTGCGCGACAAGGTCGGGTTGATGGTAAGCGGCAGGAAACAGGCCGCCGCTGCGATCCGCTCTTTCTGGATAATCGCCGCGCCGTCGTGCAGCGGCAGGCCGGGTTGAAAGATGCTCAACAGCAAATCGCGCGAGACCTGCGCCTCCAGCCGCACCCCGCTTTCGATGAAGGTGCGCAGGCCGATGTCCCGCTCGAGCACGATCAGCGCGCCGATTTTCTGCTGCGCCAGATGTTCCACCGCCATCAGAATCTCGCTGGCCGCTTCGGGCGCGTGGAACCCTCCCGCCAGGCCGAACAACCGCTTGCGGCCGAGGCGCGCCAGGGTGCGCCGGATCTCGGACTGGAAGAGCACGATCACCGCCAGGCCAATGTACGGAACAATCAGCGACAGCACCGAATGCAGCGCTTCCAGGCCGGCCCACACCGCCCCCACGTAGAGGCAGACAATCACCGCGATGCCCAGCAGGATGTGCCCGGCCCGCGTGCCGCGCACCACCATCAGGCACTGGTAGATCAGAAACGCCACCACCAGGATGTCAATGAGACCGCTCGCATCCAGCTCCGGCAGCGACGGCAAGTGACTGAGTAATTGCGGCATGGATCGGTGATTCGGGACCGCTAACTCCCGAACCTTCATCTTAGCTTAGGGCGGGGCCGGGCTCTCTGGGGAAGTCCAGCTTAGAATGGACATTGACAGATGCGAGCCGATGTACACAAGGTAATCACGGAGCGAGCTAAGAGCGGCCGCACATGGGCGAACAAGACTCCCCGCGAAAAGCAGGTTGTGCTGGATTTGCTCGGAGAACAGATCGACGAGGGCGCTAACCAGATTCGGCGAAAGCGTCAAAAGTTCCGCAACGCCAGGTTTAACGTCCTGGAACGCTTCTTAATCAACCGTGTCGGGCATCCCTGGGACAAGGTCTACGCGGAGGCCTGCGAGGTTGCGGATTCGCGGAGCTTTCGAGGCGCGGAGCTTCGCGAATACGTGAAGTCCTTTGTGGCAACCGGGTGCTGGCTGGAAGGGCGAACCGTGATGAGCCACGATTGGCGCGGGTGCCCACAGGGAGTGCGCGGCTGTACGTCCACCCCAAGAGCCGCATACTGATGCGGAACCATTGCGCATCAGGTAACTAATCTAACATCGGCGGGGTGCTTTCCTGTGGGGCAGGATGACATCCTGCGCGGCGATTGCCAATCGCCGCGCGTGCCGATTATCAATCGGCACGCAGCTTGCCAAGCTGCCCCACAGACCCTCCGGCTACAATGAATCATGCCGTTCGTTTCGATCCCGGATGCGCTCGCGGAAGTGCGTGCCGGGCGCCTTCTGGTAGTGGTGGACGACGAGGACCGCGAGAACGAAGGCGACCTCACCATTGCCGCCGAAAAGGTTACTCCGGAGATCGTCAACTTCATGGCCACCCACGGCCGCGGCCTGGTCTGCCTGGCGCTCACCGGCGAGCGCTGCGACCAACTGCGGCTGCCGCCGATGAGTCCGCTCAATACCTCCAACTTCGGCACCGCGTTTTGCGAGTCGATCGATGCCCGCGAGGGCGTCACCACCGGCATCTCCGCCGCCGACCGCACGCGCACCATTCTCAAGGCCATCGATCCTGCCTGCCGCCCGGGCGACCTGGCGCGCCCCGGCCACGTGTTCCCGCTGCGCGCGCGCGAGGGCGGCGTGCTGGTGCGCGCCGGCCAGACCGAAGCCGCAGTGGATCTGGCGCGCATGGCCGGCCTTTCGCCCGCCGGCGTAATTTGCGAAATCATGAACCCGGATGGCACCATGGCGCGCGTCCCGCAGCTCAGGGAATTCTGCGCCGCCCATGGGCTGAAGATGATCTCGGTGGCCGAGCTGATTCGCTACCGCATGCACACCGAACGTTTCCTGCGGCGCGTGGCGGAGGGCTCCATCGAGACCGAATTCGGCGCGTTTCGCGCCGTTGCCTACACCAGCGATCTCAATCCCGAATACCACCTGGCGCTGGTGCGAGGCGAAGTCGCCGGGCGGGAAGACGTGCTCGTCCGCATGCATGCCCGCTGCCTCTATGGCGACGTCTTCGGTTCCACCAGTTGCGATTGCGGCCGCCTGGTGCGCTGTTCGCTTCAGGCCATCGCCCGCGAAGGCCTCGGCGTGCTGGTCTATCTGCACGAAACCGGGCCGGGCTTCCGCACCGAAGATTCCCCCAGCGGCCCGGCTCACATGCTCTCGCATACCCGCGAGTTTCTGCACTACCAAGGCGATGCCGGCCAGCGACAGCTTCAACACGAGCACGGCATCGGCGCGCAGATTCTATCCGACCTCGGCCTGCACACCATTCGCCTGCTGACCAATCACCCGCGCAAAATTGTCGCCCTGGAAGGCTTCGGCATCGAGATCGTGGACCAGGTGCCGGTGCCTGCTTTCGACGCCGCGATTGTGCCGAGCGCATCGTCCTAGTGCCTTGCCTCACAAGGCCGCTGCATGATTCCGGAGTCTTGTATCAGGGCACGGCTTCAGCCGTGCCGGCGTGGGACTCGCTAAACATGGCCTTTAGGCCCTGTAATAGAGCGGCGGCACTGAATCTCGCGCGCCGCGCCCCGGTTAATAATCACCCACCCCCCGCGTCCCCACTGGTATGAGAGCCATAATCACTTCCACCGCGGCCCTTGCGGCCCTGTTTTCCGGCGTGCTGTCCGCCGCCGATCCGCAACTTCTCAACCTGGTGATGCCGGACGTCAAGGTGATGGCCGATGTCAACGTGGCGCAAGCCAAGACTTCGCCCTTCGGCCAGTATGTGCTGATGCAGGTCGAGACGCAGTCGTTGCAGCAAATCGCCGCGCTCACCGGCTTCGATCCGGCCAATGACGTCAATGAACTGCTGGTGGCCGGCAACGGCGCGGCGCAACACGCCGGCCTGGCGCTGGCTTCCGGCAACTTCAACGTGGCCGCCATCAGCAGCTTCGTGGCAAAGCAGAAAGTCGGCACGGAAACCTATCGCGGGGTGACCATTTTCGAGGAGCCTAAAAAGCAGGCGGGCCTGGCGTTCTTGAGCGGCTCGATTGCGGCCGCCGGCGACCTCACCAATTTGAAAGCCGCCATCGATCGCCTGACGTCGCCATCCATCCTGCCGGCTTCCCTGCTGGTCGAAGTCGGGCAATTGAGCGCCGCCAACGACGCCTGGCTGCTCACCACCGTGCCGCCCTCCAGTTTGAAACCGTCATCCAACGCGCCCGCCGTTCCCGGCATCGGCAACGGTGCTGAGAACATGCTCGGAACCGTGCAGTCCGCGAACGCCGGCATCAAGTTCGGAGCCAACGTGGTGATCGCCGCCCAGGCGCAGGCCGATACCGCGCAGAATGCCACCTCCATCGCCAGCCTGATCCAATTCCTGGTCAACATGGCGCAGATGAAAGCCGCTGACCAGCCGCAGGTTCAGGCACTGGCCAAGTCGCTGACGGTGGGCGCCAACGGCACCACGGTCAACATTTCGCTGACCATGCCTGCCGCGCAGTTCCAGGAATTGCTGCAACCGAAAGCCGCGGCGCATCACCGCGCTCACGCCGGGCAATAGCGGAGAAGCCGCGGCCGGAGGTGTGAGGCTTTCTGGGCGGCTTGTCCGCGCGGCCAACAGCATGCCCTTCGCGCACCGTCTGACCGCCCCGCCGTCGGTTTACAGTTCTTAACTCCGCTTCTCCTCTTTGGGTAGGCGCTCCGGATTCCTGTACTATAGGTATATTTGAGGGAGGGTCAGGAGACAATAGGAGGTTTTGTGAAGGGTCCTGCGATCTGCGTGTTTACCCTTGGTGTTGCGCTGGTGGCAGGGGGTCTGGGCGGCCTGCTTTTGGCGCAGCGTGCCCCTGAGGTGCCGGAAACTGCGGCCCGACCTGACCGCCTGACCATCGACTATCCTAGCCAAGGTTCCCTCTTCCCTCCGGATATTGCAGCTCCCACGTTCCTGTGGCGCGATGCCACCCAGAATGTCTCGGTGTGGCAGATCGACATCGCCTTTTCGGGTGGCGGCGCTCCGATCCGCGTGCAATCGAAAGGCGAGTTGATGCGGGTGGGCGAGATCGACGAACGTTGCATTGCTCCCACCAACAAGCTGCCGGAGTTGACGCCGCAGCAGGCGGTTTCGCATACCTGGACTCCCGATGCCGCAACCTGGGCCGCCATCAAGCGCCGCTCCGTGGAGCGCGCCGCTACGGTCACCATCGCCGGTATCGCCGGCGGCCGGCTGGTTTCACGGGGCCAGGTCGAGATCCAGACTTCGAAGGACCCGGTGGGCGCGCCGATTTTCTATCGGGATGTTCCGCTGGCGCCCTCGGAAACGGAAAAGGGATTCATCAAGCCGCTGGCGACGAAGGCCATTCCCCTCATCGCCTGGCGGTTGCGCACCATTGCCGAGCCCCGCAGCCGCGTGGTGCTCACCGGCATGCACACCTGCGCCAACTGCCATTCGTTCTCGGCCGACGGCAAGACCCTGGGCATGGACCTGGATGGGCCACAGAACGACAAAGGACTGTACGCGCTGGTCGCGGTCAAGCCACAAATGACGATCCGCACCGACGATATGATTTCCTGGAACCGTTCCGCGGACCGGCAGTACGGCCAGAGCCGGGTGGGCTTCATGTCGCAGGTCTCGCCAGATGGAAAGTATGTCCTCACCACCATCAGCGGAACCGTGCGCCCCACGCAGAGCAATTTCTACGTCGTCAATTTCAAGGATTACCGGTTCCTGCAGGTCTTCTATCCAACCGCCGGCATCCTGGCCTGGTATGATCGTGCCACCGGCCGCGAGCAGCCGGTGCCCGGCGCCGACGATCCCCGCTATGTGCAGACCGACGGCGTCTGGAGCCCCGACGGGAAGTATCTGGTGTTCGCCCGCGCGGAAGCCCGCGCACCGTACCCCGCCGATGGCAAGCTGGCCGAGTATGCCAACGATCCCACCGAAGTGCAGATCCAGTACGACCTGTACCGCATTCCCTTCAACGACGGGCAGGGCGGTCAGCCCGAGCGGATCGAAGGCGCCTCCGCCAACGGCATGAGCAACACGTTCCCCAAGGTTTCGCCGGATGGCCGCTGGATCGTTTTCGTGAAATGCAAGAACGGGCAGTTGATGCGGCCTGACAGCCGGTTGTACATCGTGCCCGCGCAGGGCGGCGAAGCGCGCCGCCTCGCGTGCAACACGCCGCTGATGAATTCATGGCACAGCTTTTCTCCCAACGGCCACTGGCTGGTGTTTTCCTCCAAGAGCCGGTCGCCCTACACCCAGATGTTCCTCACCCATTTGGACGAGCAGGGCAACGCCAGCCCGGCGATACTGATTGAGCATTCGACGGCCGCCAATCGCGCCGTGAACATCCCCGAATTCGTCAACATCCCTCCGGATGGTATCGAGAAGATCGACGTGCCGGCCACCGATTTTTACAAGCAGTTCGACGTGGCCTTCGCGCTGTCCGACAAGCATCAATACCAGGCTGCGATCCCGGAATGGAAAAAGGCTCTGGAGATGGATCCCAACGATGCCAAGGCCCACATTAACCTGGGCACGGCACTGGCGGAAACCGGTCAGGCCGATGCCGCCTTGGTGCATTTTCAAAAGGCCATCGACCTCAACCCGGTGAACGCCTCCGCGTACAGCGCCATGGCGTCATTGCTGGTTCGGACGGGAAAACCCGGCGATGCGGTTCCCTATTACGAGAAATCCGTTCAGTTGAATCCGGATGACGCCAAGCTCCTCGACAGCCTCGGCATGGCGCTGGCCTATGCGGGTCGCCCCGGCGAAGCCATCGCCGAGTACCGCAAGGCGCTCCAAATCGATCCCACCTATGCCAGTTCGTATGCGCACCTGGGGGTTGCCCTAGCCAAATCCGGGCAGGCAGATGAGGCGATTCCGCTCCTGGATAAAGCACTGGAGCTCAACCCGAAGGATGAGGGGGCGGAAAGCAACCTCGGCGGCGCCCTGGCAGAGAAGGGCCGACTCGGCGATGCCATCGCTCACTGCCAGAAGGCTCTGGCCCTGGACGCCAATGACGCGCAGGCGCACACCAACCTGGCTATCGCGCTGTCGAACGCCGGTAAGCCGGAAGAAGCCCTCACGCATTTTGAAAAGGCCGTGCTATTGGTTCCCGATAATGCTAGTTTTCAGAGCAACCTGGGCGCCGCCCTGGCCCAGCGGGGCAGAATCGCCGAGGCCATCCCGCATTTCCGAAACGCCCTGGATGCACATCCGGAGGATCTGCAGGCCATGGTCAACCTAGCTATCGCGCTGATCTCGACCGGGAGAACGGATGAGGCCATTCCGCTCTTGGAAAAGGCCGCGCAGCTTGCTCCCGGTGATCCCGGTATCCAAAACAGCCTCGGCGCCGCGCTGGTCGAGCAAGGCCGCATGGAAGCCGCCATCCCGCACCTGGAACAGGCCGTGCAAGCCGCTCCCGAGAGCGCCGACGCCCACTATCATCTGGGAACCGCCTATGCCGGCCAGGACCGAATTGCCAATGCCGTGGGAGAGTGGCGCAAGGCGCTCACTTTCGATCTGAACTATGTGCCGGCTCTGTTTCACCTCGCTCGGGTGCTGGCTTCGAATCCCAACCCCAGCCTTCGCAATGGCGGCGAAGCCGTCGAGCTCGCCGAGCGCGCCGCCAAACTGACCGGAAGCAAGCAGCCGGCGATATTGGACACGCTGGCTGCGGCTTATGCCGAAGCCGGCCGGTTCACCGAAGCCACCGAGACCGCCCGGCGCGCGCTCGCGATTGCCAGTCAGCAGAACGACCGCCAACTAGTCGCCGGCCTGAACACCAGGATCGCCCTCTACGAAGCCGGTACTCCGTTCCGCACCCAGTAACGTTTTCGCGCATCGGCGTACCTGGAGCCGGCTCCGCTTGCGCGTTAAATCGGGCCCCGTTGGTGGATTGGCTGCGGCAGAGGGCCGGGAGCGGACTGCTCTTCCCGCGGCTTGATGAGCACCAGATAGCCGTCCGTGACGATGACGGGACAAGCGCTGACGAAGCAGGCATTTACCAAGGCACTGGTTTGTGCGCCAGCGCCGGTGCTGCCGGCAACGTGAATCGCTCTGCCGGGGCTGGCAACGACGGCGGGAGCGGCGCCTGCATACAGGTACGTGGAAAAGACCAGGGCCGATCCAGCCGGATCGAACACCGAAACGAACGAAGCGAATTGAGAATCCGACGGCGGGGGTTCCAGGTTTGAAAGCAGCGGAAAATCTTCCGAATCGGTTTCCCCCGCGACGTAAATCCGGCCTGCGGCATCCAGCGCGATACTGGTCGGGCGGTCATCGCACGCCCCACCTAGCAAAGTCGAGAACAGCGCGGTCTTGCCATCCGGGCTGAGCTTGACCACGAAGACGTCGTCCACATACCACTCGAAAATCGAGCCGATGAATCCGGTGAAAACCTGGAAGGCGGGATACGGACACGTGGCAGCGAGGGCCGTCTGATACGCGCCCGGAGTAGTCGGGAAATCCGCGTCGCTGGTGTGGCCGGTCACGTAGGCGTTGCCTGTCTTGTCCACGGCAACCGCGACGCCAATATCCTGCTCGCTCTCGTAGGAGCCGGTAGTCTCGGTGCCTTCGCTTCCGCCGAAATAGGTTGAGTAGATCACGTTCCCGGACGGAGCGATCTTGAGAACGAAAGCCTTGGGTGCACCGTCGCTGGCCTCGCCCGCGTGGAACGCGCCTGGCGTGATGGGGAAGGCGGCATACGTCGCGCCCGTCAGCGTAACGTTCCCCGAAGGATCGATGGCAATGCCTTTGCCCTTGCCATCGAACGGCGCGCCGACGTTGGTGGAATAGAGCAGCCGCGCCGCCGCTGCGTCGAGTTCGCTCAAGAATCCGATTGCCGGATTCGGACTCGCCCCCGCTGGCGCTGTGGTGAAGGGAAAATCGCTCGAGGTCCAATTGCCGATCAACCAGGGATTGCCTTGGCCGATGGCGATTCCCAGGCCGGCATCGCTGCTGGAGCCGCCCAGGTAAGTTGCCGCCAGCAGCTTGCCGTTATTCGAGAATTTCGCCGCGAATGCATTCGTTTCTCCGTGCAGCGTGCCCTCAAAGGCGCCTGGCGTCACCGGCAGGTCATACGACGAAGTGCTGCCGGTGATCCAGATATTGCCGGAAGCGTCGAGCGCGATGCCCTGCCCCGTGTCGTTTCCCATGCCGCCGAAGTACGTCGAGAAAACCAGGGTCTTGCCGTCGGGCAGAAACTTGGCGACGAATGCGTCGGAGGTAATCGGAGCGGTCGCGTAAACCAGGCCGGCCGAGGAGGGCGCGAAAACGGCCTGAATATCGCGGGAAACGTTTGTGGGGCTCCACGTTTGGCCACCGTTGGTGCTGCGAAACTCCCCGGCCAGCATGATCTGCGGGTTCGCCGGATCCACGGAAAGAACGCCCAGTGAGTCGGCCGGGCACGGATAAGATGTCCAGGTGGTGCCGCCATCGCTGCTCTTCCAAAACCGGAGCGAAAGGCTTTGGCTGCTGGTGGTCGGACCAAACGCATACAGCAGCCCTGAGACCATCGGGTCGGGGACTCCGCAGCAACCGATGAACGGAGTGGTCAATTGGACCCAGGTGGCGCCGCCGTCGGAGCTCTTCTGGATGCTGACCTGGCCATTCACATACCCCGGGCCATAGATGATTCCCGGCTTCACCGGGTCGAAGGTGAAGCGCACACCGCTCGAAACCGACGCGTTCTGCGGCCACGGCAAGCTGGAGGCTGTCCAGGAAGCTGCGCTGTCGGTGGACACGAAGGCGCCGCTGTTCGCCCAGGCATAAAGCACATTGGTGTGAAACGGGTCGACGGTGACCGAGTCGATCAAGCCCTGCGGCGGAAAGCCCTGGCTCGCATTCGCCCAGGTAGCGCCGCCGTCCATGCTCTTGAACACGCCGCCGGTTGGCGAGGCACTCGCGTAAATGGTCAGGGGTTGCTGCGGGTCGATGGCCAGCGAAGTGATGGTGGTCTGGTGCGAAGCGAAGGCGATAGTGACGCAGTTGAACTGATGGCCGCCATCCGTGCTCTTACAGACGCTGTTGCCGGAAGCTGCATAAACAATCTGGCCGTTGGTGGGGTCGGTCGCAATCCAAACCGAAGAAGCGGCCGGAAATGGCGTCCCGAGCGGTTGCCAGGTGGCGCCGGCGTCGCTGCTGACGGTCAGTTGCGTGCCGCTGTTGGCGCTCTGAGAAGCGTTTGCCAGCGGCAAGTCGAAAGAGAATGTCGTGCCCACCACGTAGATGTTTCCGGCCGAATCCACCGCGGCGGCGTTGATCGAATCATTGCCGGACCCGCCGAAACTGCGGGTTTCGATGGACTCGCCGGCGAAAGCGCCGAAGGGACGGTCCGTGCGCGAGCTTTGCGCGAATCCGGGAAGAATGAGGAGTAAAGCCAGGAGGGTACCCTGTAGGGCCATAAAAACATGTTCCCACCCGTCCAATTCGCTCGCAATGCGCCCGCGCTAGAATGGTTCACACTGATGGAACGCGAAATTCTGATTCAAGGTCCCGACGGCCAGGCGAAAACGGTTCCGCTGGCGGGCACCCGGCTGGTGGTGGGACGCTCCAGCGGAGCCGAGTTGAGCTTTCCCGACGATGCGGGCCTGTCGCGGCAGCACTTCGCCCTCGAGCTCACCGGCGACGACTGGACCGTGCAGGATCTGGGCAGCAAGAACGGCACCTTCGTCAACAACATTCCGCTCAAAGCGAGGCTCACCCTGCGCCCCGGCGACCATATCACCGCCGGCCATCTTTCCATCGTCTTCGCTCCCGAGCAGGGCGCTGCCGCGCCCGGCGTGGTGGTGTTCGAGGGCGGCGAGACGGATTCGCCCAGCACTTCCACCTTGGTCACCAGCCTGGAAAGCGCCAACCGCACCATCGTGGTGGACCCCGGCGGCGGCGCCAAACCGTCGGCTGCCATGCAGGCGCTGATCCACGCCGGCCAGGAGCTGGCCGAGAACCGGCCGCTGGCGGACCTGTTCCCGCTGATTCTCGATCTGTCGATTCAGGCCGTCAACGCGCAGCGCGGCGTGCTGCTGTTGCTCGAAGGCGAGCGGCTCGCGGCCAAGGCCCACAAGGGTGAAGGCTTCCGCATTTCGACCGCGGTCCGCGACCGGGTGCTCAAGGATAAATCGTCCGTGCTGGTGCGCGACGCGCAGCTCGACGACGCCTTTAAGGGCCGGATGAGCATCGTGGAACAGAAGGTTCACACCATGATGGCGGTTCCTCTCGAAACCAAGGACCGCATCATCGGCTTGATCTACGTGGATTCTCCGTTCATCCTGCGCGAATTCACCAAGAACGATCTGAGCCTGCTGACCGTGATGGCCAACGTGGCGGCCATCCGCATCGAGCACGCGCGGCTGGCCGAAGTGGAAGCCGCCGAGCGCATCATGCAGCGCGATCTGTCGCAGGCTGCGGAGATTCAGGGCGGCATGCTGCCCGCCCGTGCGCCGGAAATCCCCGGCGTCGATCTGGCCGGCTTCAACGTGCCTTGCCGCACCGTGGGCGGCGACTACTACGATTTTTTCCCCTACGCCGGAGCCAGCGTCGGCCTGGCGCTGGGCGATGTCTCGGGCAAGGGCATGCCGGCGGCGCTGATGATGATGGGCCTCCACGCGCGCGTCCACGTGCTGGCGGAGAGCCCCGGCAACCTGGGCGATTTCATGGTGCGGCTCAACAAAGCCACCTGCGCCACCTGCCCCAGCAACCGCTTCATCACATTCTTTTTCAGCGTGCTCGATGCCGCCACGGGCGGTTTGCGGTTTGCCAACGCGGGCCACAATCCGCCGGTCCTGCTGCGCGCCTCCGGTGAGCCGCAGATGCTCGAAGGCGGCGGCCCCGTGCTGGGCATCGTTCCCATGGCTCCATACTGCGAACAGAGCGCCAGCCTCGCTCCCGGCGACCTGCTGGTGCTCTATAGCGACGGCGTCACCGAGGCTAACAACCCGGGTTACGACGAATTCGGCGAGGAACGCTTCATCCGTGTTCTCAGCGAGAACCGCGCCCGTTCGGCGCGAGAGATCCTAGACGCCGTTACCGCCGCGCTCAAGGAATTCACCGCCGGCGCCGCGCAGGCCGACGATATCACCCTGGTGGTCGCCAAACGCGTGTAATCGGCCGCACGCTCCGCCGCCCGGCCATCCCTGCCCTCGGAATAATCTGAAACGAAACCCCTCCCCGGATCACTACCCAGCATCGATCTCGGATGCCGGACTGACCGGCCTGAGACATCAATAGGAGGGTAAAAAGATGCCAGTATTCACCGGCGTGAAGACCGCTAAGGTCACTCTTACGCCGCAGAACCAGAACCTCGAAACGATCGCCGCCCTTGTCGGCAGCATCATTGGCAAATCAGGCTGCAGGACGTGCGGCCGCCTGATCAACCTGGACTTCCAGTTCCTGGGCGACCCGGATCCGGATCTCGCCAAGTCCGGCGCGATTGCCGTGGAAACGGAGGGCTTCTGATTCCGTCGCTAGGAATCGGCTTTCCTTACATTGCTGAACTGCCGGCGGAGCTGTATCGGTCGGGCCTCATCGATTTCGTCGAGGTCACCCCCGAGACAATCTGCCGGCAGCGCGCGGTAGGGAAAGGGGTCGCCATCGAAATCGTGCCGGAACAGATGGACCGCGCGCGCCAAACCTGCGCCTCGCTGCCCATGGTGATTCACGGCGTCGAACTCTCGATCGGCTCGGCACATGGCTGGAACCCGGCGTACCTTGAGATGCTTGACGCATTCCAGGCGATGTGGCCCTTTGTATGGCACAGCGAGCATCTCGGATTTCAGACAATTCCAGGCGGAGACGGGGCAAGCCTCGAGGTAGGCGTGCCGCTTCCCGTGCCCCCCACCAAAGAAGCGGCGGATCTGATCGGCGGGCGTGCCGCTGCAATCTGCCGGCGCTACCAGCCGCCCTTCCTGCTGGAGAATCCGGCCTACTACATCTCGGATCTGCCCTGCGATCGGGAGATCGGCGATGACATCGGCCTCATCAACGCCATCATGGATCGCAGCGGCTGTTTTCTCTTGCTCGACCTGCACAATGTGTTCTGCAACTCGCTGAACCACCGGATCGACCCGCTGGCCGTAATCGACCGGGCCCCACTCGACCGGGTGGTCGAAATCCACGTCGCCGGTGGCGCCTCGCGGGATGGCTTTTGGATGGATGGCCATAACAGCCGCGTCCCGGAGCCGGTATGGGAACTCCTCGAATACACGCTATCTCGCGCTCCCAGAGTTGGCGGCGTAGTCTTCGAGATGCTCGACGATTTCGCGGTCGCCCTCGGCGCCAAAGCGATCGGCGAGGAACTGCGGCGGGCCGGCGAAATCTGGCACCGCTGCCGGGCGTCGTAAACATGGCGCTGCTCGATTACCAAACCGCGCTTGGCCGCCTGGTACGCGCCCCGGATGGAACCGATCCTCTTCGATCGCTCCGCCTGGATGAGGCCGAGCGCTCCTCGATCGAAGGCTTGCAAGCAAATGCCGGCTACCGGTTTACCGTCGGCGTGCAGCGTTCCTGGTGCGTCGGACGCGCCGAGCGCGCCGGCTATCTGACGCTCTCGATCCTGCCCGAAGACTTGCGGCGCCGCCTGCTGGACGATTGGACGGAAGCGGGCGGCGGAACTTCCTCCTTCTTCGCCGCTGAAGCGGAGGCCTTCCTCGACTTCATCGCCGGCCGCCTGCCGCATCCCTCGCATGAGCTGACTGCCTGCCGGTTCGAACAAGCCACCTTGCGCGCCAACCAGCAGGCAATCGGCTTCACGCCGCCCGGTCCCGATCGCTTGCAGGCACCGCGCTGCGCGCTGCGCCGCGGGCGGCATGCCGGATTAGTCGCCTTTCACGGCGAGCCGCATGCCATCATCGAGGCGCTGACCCAGCATCAGGCCCTTCCGCCGGTGTCGGCCGCCGCGACCGCCATTCTGTTCGCTCCAGGGTTGGAAGGCTTGTGGCGGGTGGCTTCCTCCCGCGAGGCCGCATTATGGGAAAAGCTGACCATGCCTGTCCGCTTCACCAGCCTGGCGCGGGACGGCTACCGCCGGGACGACATTGCCGCGATGCTCCGGATAGGCTTCGTGGAATTCGTTACGCCGATCGGCGACCGCGCATAAATTCCCGCCTGAGCCTTATATCAGATATCAGCGCCCGCTGATCGAGGGTCAGGCGGCGTTCGGCACTGTGGCGGCATCTCACAATCAGGTGGTGCTGTTCGACCGCACAGCCGGAAGCTGTCCAAATTCGCAACAGTGGCTCCATTCCGCTTATAGTCTGCTGCTCATCGCCGGCCAGGGCGGTAGATGACTTCCGTTCCGGCAAAATGGGTACCTTAGGGTGATGAGGTCCAGAGCAAGGCCCGAACGCCGCGCCATGCATATACCAAAGGTACTAGTATTCGCGAAAATGGTCAGCGTTAAGGCGCCTAAACCATTGAGCATCAAAATTTTCGGCTTCAAATTCGCGATTCTCGGTTAAAGTAGTCTTAGAGCCAATGATGCAGATAACCGCTGGCTATAATTCGAACCGCCGGGCGCTGGAGCTTGCCCGGATACTGCTGATGCATGGCGACCTTGCACCAAGGCTAACTATTCAGACGATTCTCCAGGCTAGTGGGTATGCCGTAGACGCCGCCGCCACCCCGGCTGAGGCCTTAGCCAAGCTCGATGAGGGAGAATACGACCTGGTGCTGAGCGATACCGAGGGCGGTTCCGACGCCGCCGGCCACAATCTGCTGGCCTATGCTCGCGTCAAGGACTATCGGCCGGCCACCGCGTTCATCACGTCCGGCCACACCAAGGCCAAGGACCGGTACGAACCAGAGGTTTCCGAGGTCTCGATTTATACCGAGAATTTGCCGGTGCTGTTGGGCGAGGTAGCCGAGTTGATCGGCGTCCGTGCCAGCCGCCGCCATCGCGTGCTGCGGCAAGCGGTGTAGGCAGCGCTGACGGCGAGTCGAGCGTTTCCCAAAACTTCCTCTAAACTAAAGAAAAGGGGCCTGATGGACGTCGTGCCATCGGGCCCCTTTTTCGCGTTAGGGAAGCCGTTCCTTACCGGTGACCGCCGCCGCCGCCGGCTGCTGCGCCTCCGCCTACCGCTGCGCCGCCAACCGCCCCGCCGCCTCCGGCGGAACCGCCGTGGCCCGCCGCTGCCGCGGATCCACCGCCACCGCTGTACCCGCCGCTTCCACTGGTGACTCCGGCACCGCTAAAGCCCCCGCGCGCGGCCGATCCGCCGAATGCGCTACCTCCATTACCACCAAATCCCGACCGCCCCGCACTGTAAGCGGATGTAATACCCGTTCCACCTCGGAACCCCGGCGTATGAGATCCGTTCACCGCCAGTGCCAGCGGAACACGTCCCGGAAGACTGACCGGACCACGTACAGGACCGCGTGTGATGCCGGCACCGCGATATCCCGCAGGCGAGCCGACTATGCTCTGAACCGTGACCGGGCTCCAAAACCCATAACCGTAAGGGCTATATGCCATGCCATAACAGGGAATGTACGTGTACATGCCATACCAGGGGTTGAAAGACCAGAAGCCTGACCCATAGTAACCAAAGGGCATGTACCCGAGGCCGGAGCAGCCCATGTATGGCATCCCCATCCCCATCCCCACCGAGTAGTAGGGGTAATATGAGCCCGAGCTCGAATTGTACGAGTTCGCGCCCGACACGTTCGCCATCGCCATGAGTTCGCCCCGCCGATGGCTCCAATGGTCTAGCGCATCCGTGTCATTCGCGGCGAATTTCTCGACCACAGCCGCGGTGCTCCCCAGGGCGCACATTCTGCCCGCTCCAACCAGCTTGGTTTCGGAGCCAGCCAGTACGGCAGCCTCGCCCTTGTACACCTTCAACTGCGAAGGCGCAAAACTGAATCGATAAATGCCTGCCTTGGGCAGCGACACCGCTGCACCGTTGACGACGATGGTGACGCTGGTGTCCTTGTCGATCTCATCGGCCTCCACCACGGCCTCGCCCCCCAACAACTCCAGGCGCGTATCGATCAGCCGGTTGGTGATCATCTTGAAGCTGCTCTCCTCGCCCAGGCGGAGCGTGACGCCGGGAGTGAGCAGAACCTCCGCGCGCCCGTTTTCGGTGCGCAGTACGCTTCCCTCTTTGATACTCGGATACTGCGTCAGCGACGATTCCACGGTATGGCCGTCCAACTGCACCTGGCCTTCCGTGAGATTGACGGTGCCGGACTTGGCGGCAACGACGTATTGCGCCATGCCTGGAGTCGCAGTGAGGACCAGCAGTGCGATTGCCAGAAGTGCGATCCCGATCGGTTTCATGATCCACCTCGCTCAATTACAGTGTGACTCCATTGTACGCGAAGTCAATGCTTTGCCTGTAGCTATTTGGAGCCACGCGGTAGCTATTTGGAGGCACCGTACAACAGTTAACCCATGCAACACGACGGCGCCTAGTCCACCGGTTTGGCGAGCCTTGCACCCGCGGGCCCGTCGCGCCGTACTACCATCTTCTTTTGACACCCGCGAACCCCCGAGTCTCGATCCTCATCCCGGTCTATAACGAGGCGGAATACCTGCCGGCGCTGATCGCGCGCCTGCTGGAGGTGCCGCTGTGGGAAAAGGTACCCATCGAAATCGTGGCCGTCGACGACGGTTCCACCGACGGCTCCGCCGAATCCCTGGAAGAGCTGGCCCGGCAACATCCCGTCATTCAGGTGGTTCACCACCCCCGCAACCGCGGCAAGGGCGCCGCCGTTCGCACCGCCATCGAGCATGCTTCGGGAGAATTCGCGGTCGTCCAGGATAGCGACCTCGAATACAATCCGCTCGACCTCGCCAGCGTGCTCTCCCCGCTGCTGGAAGGCCACGCCGACGCGGTCTTCGGCTCGCGCTTCGCCAGTTCCGGCGAGCGCCGCGTGATGTACTTCTGGCATTCTCTGGCCAACCATTTCCTGACCACCGTGGGCAACGCCGTCGCCGACCTCAATCTCACCGACATGGAAACCGGCTACAAAGCCTTCCGCCTGTCGCTGGTGCGTTCCATTCCGCTGCGCTCGAACCGCTTCGGTTTCGATCCCGAAATCACCGTCAAGCTCGCCCAGCGCCGCGTGGCCTTATATGAGGTCCCTATCAGCTACCGCGGCCGCACCTATGAGGAAGGCAAGAAAATCGGCTTCTGGGACGCCATCTGGGCGTTGTGTGCCGTGCTCTGGTACGGCCTGCGCCGCGACATCTATCGCGACCGCGGCGCCGGCATGCTGGACGCGCTCTCCCAAACCCCGCGCTTCAACCGCTGGATGGCCGATACCATCCGCCCCTGGGTGGGCGCGCGCGTGATCGAGATTGGCTCCGGCATCGGCAACCTCTCGCGCCACCTGGCCGCGCGCCGCCAGCTCTACATCGCCAGCGACATCGATCCCGAACACCTCGCCCGGCTCCGCGTCCGTTTCCAGAACCGCCCCAACGTGAAGCTGTTGCATTGCGACTTGAGCGCGCCGGCCGATTTCGCCGCGCTCGCCGCCCAGGCCGATACCGTGATCTGCCTCAACGTGCTCGAACACATCCAGGACGACGCCACCGGCCTCGCCAATATCTCGAGCGCCCTGGTCCCCGGTGGCGTCGCCATCGTGCTGGTGCCGCAGGACCAGGCCATCTATGGCACGCTCGACGAGGAACTGGGCCACTACCGGCGCTACAGTGAAGCCGAGCTGCGCACCAGGATGGAAGCCGCCGGCCTCACCGTCGAGCGCGTGCTGCACTTCAACCGCATCACCCGCCCCGGCTGGTGGTTCACCGGACGCGTCCTCAAGCGCCGCAGCTCCAGCCGCATCATGCTCTGGTTCTTCGACCGCCTGGTCTGGCTCTGGCGCCGCATCGACCGCGCCCTCCCCTGGCCCGCCGTAAGTGTAATCGGCATCGCCCGAAAGCGCGAGAGCGGGCGCTGACCGACGCCGGAACCTGGACGAGACTCCACGGTACCCTCCCGTGATCAGCGTCTCCCGGAAGGAATCCGCGATTAAGCCTCGACGCTGCCATCACCGGGCCCAACCCGACTTGAGGAGGAATCTGGTTTGGTTTTCGAGTGCCGCTTCCAGCCCGCAAAACGGCATTAGTCACCATAGGCGACTACACGGACACGTGGATTGCGGGACCTGGCAGGTTTGGTCGGATTGATCTCCCGCATGAGACGGTTGGCTCGTGTCAAGGCGAGGGCGGACTTTGCGCTGTACCGGGTGATGATTCGCACCTCGGATACCGAAGATACCGAGAACGACCACAGCAGACAAGTGAGGCGATCGCGAAGAGTATCGAACGTTACGCCTTAAAGGACCCTGCGGTACCCTCGCGTTCAAGATCAGGCTTAACATTTAGTTGCGGCATAGGAGGAACATGGCAAGTCCCATTCTGGTCACCGGCGCGGCTGGCCGCGTCGGCACAGTAGGGCGCACGGTCACCGAACTGCTGTTGAAGCAAGGCAAAGCGGTGCGTGCGATGGTGCGAAGTGAAGACGAGCGCGCCCAGGCTTTGCGCGAGCTGGGCGCGGAGGTCATGGTTGGCGATCTGCTCGATCTCGATTCGATGCATAGGGTGATTGCCGGCTGCGAGACGATGTACTTCGGCATGTCGGTTTCGGATGCTTATCTGGCCGCGACGGTCAATACGGCGGCCGTGGCGAAACATCACGGCGTGAAGGCTTTCATTAATATGTCGCAGATGACGCTCGCACAGATGAGCATTACCGAAACCACCACGAGCCCGCAGCACAAGCTGCATTGGCTCGCCGAGCAGGCGCTGAACTGGTCCGGTCTGCCGGTCGTGCACGTACGGCCGACAGTCTTTCTAGAAGGCTTGTTCCTGATTTTCACTGCGGATTCGGTCAGGAAATCAAATCAGATCAGACTACCGTTCGGCGAGGGCAAGACTTCGCCGGTCGCAGCGGAAGACGTTGCACGTGCGGTCTCCGCGCTGCTCGCGAATCCGCAGCCGCACATCGGTAAGGTCTATCACCTGACGGGTCCGCAGTCCGAGAACATGCATTTCTTTGCAGAGGAGTATTCGAAGGCGCTTGGCCGCAAGATCACCTTTCAGGACATTCCGGTCGAGCCGTGGCGGGACGCGCTGCTCGAGCGCGGCTTGCCGGTTCACCTAGTGAACCACCTCGCGACGATGGCCGATCTGCACCGCGCCGGACGCTACGACCGGATGTCGGACGACGTCCTCACACTAACGGGGCAAGGGCCGCTGAGTGTGCAGGAGTTCGTCAGGAAGAATGCGGCAGCATTCACTGCGTCGGCAAAAGCGGCCTGAGTGTCTGCGGATGCCGAGATCTCACAAATCTGATTTGCGATTTAGGTGGAGGCTGGGAGAAAAGAACGCAGCACCTGGCCCCCGCCCACGCCCGATCACAGCCCGCTCCATTTCCCTTAATTCCCGGCCATCCATCGACTTACTCTCCATCCGGCCCATTCCCCAAAACCCTCATCGACACCTCTGGTGACATAATCGGATCGGAGGCAGTTTCTTGGCCCCAGAAACAACCCGCGTGGGGCGAATTCACCCCACGAAAAAGACGTAAGTGCTTGATTCCAGGACACCGCACCTTCCATCCGTGGGGCAAATTCGCCCCACATGCTGGCCTTTCCGAGCCGCTGCTGCAAGGGGTAGCCTGTTTACGGGCAGGGCCCGGTTTTCCGCGTGGCACGCGCCGCGCAAAGCTGAAGGCTTCAACCCTCCTGATGGGAAGACGGGGGCGAGAAGACGGAGACACCGTGATCTGCGTAGGCCCGGCGGAAAATCTCGGCGGCAAGCCCCCTGGCGATTCGCTTCCCCGCCCTACTTCTTCGGATTGCGAATCGCTGCGGCGAGGTCCGCGGCCCGGCTCCTGGCGGTGTGCATGTAGGTTTCGTTGCCGGCGATGCGATCAAGCAGCGGCAGGAATTGCGTGGCGCCCACCAGCCGGTTATCCTCCATCGCCTCGTCCAGCCTGTCCAGCGCGTGCGGCACGCCCAGGTGGTCGTACTTGGCCGTGCGCTCCAGATCGATGTGAAGCTGGGCGGATTCCGCCATCCGCTCGAACCAGTCCACCAGCGTCTGCGCCGTCACATCCGCGGTGTAATTGAACTTCACTTCGTTCTTGTCGCCCCCGCTCTCATAGCGCAGCAGCTTCGTTCCCATGAAGGCCACTTTGGCCTGCGATTCGAGCGGATGCCGGAAGTAATCCAGCTTCTGGGCCAGGCCGAAAACCGCCGCCGTCTCTTCTTCCGATAGCTTGAATTTGAGCGGCAGTTGGTCGTCGGGCGCCTCGCGGTATTCGGCGTCGCCGGTCTGCGCCAGGCGCACTTCGAGGTACGGCGGCGCGCTGCCCGGAAAGGTGCGGGAAAAGAACAGCCGCGCATCGCCGGCGCCGAAAACCGTCGCCGCGCAAAGCGGCAGGCAGAGCCAAGCCGCGCCCTTCATGCCGGTCCGATCCTCAAGCGCGTGGCTTCGCGCGTGGCGTGACAAATCGCCACCGCCAGCGCATCGGCGGCGTCCTCGGACTCGATGGTCGCGGCCAGCTTCAGCAGCGATTTCACCATCAACTGCACCTGCGCTTTTTCCGCCCGTCCGTAACCCACCACGCTGGTCTTCACCTCCAGCGGCGAATACTCCGCCAGCGTCACGCCGGCTTCCGCCACCGCCAGCAGCGCGATCCCGCGCACTTGCGCCAGCTTCAGCGCGGTCTGCACGTTGGCCGAATAAAACACCCCCTCCACCGCCGCCGCATCCGGAGCGTGCTCCCGCAACAGCGCGCGCAGCTCGTTGCCGATCTTGAGCAGCCGCTTTTCAAACGGCCATTGCGTACTGGTGCGGATCACCCCCGCGACCACCATCGTGTGCCGGCATCCGTCGCTGTCGATGACCCCGTACCCGGTGCGCGCCGACCCGCAATCGATGCCAAGCACCCGCACGTTACCGCTCAAGGGCCTCCATCTCCTTCTCGTCGATATCGAAGTTGGAGTAGACGTTCTGCACGTCCTCGTGCTCTTCCAGCGCATCGTTCAGCCGCAGCATGCCCGCCGCGTTCTTGCCCTCCAGCTTCACCAGGTTCTTCGGAACCATACCAATCGAAGCGTCCTCGACCGGAATCCCCGCCGCCTCCAGGGCTTTGAGCACGGCTTCGTGCGCCTCCGGAGCGGAAAGAATCTCCCAGCTTTCGCCTTCCTGGCGCAGATCGTCACCGCCCGCTTCCAGCGCCACGTTCATGAGCTGGTCTTCGCCCGCCTTTTCGCCGGCTACGTAAATCTGGCTTTTGCGCTCGAACATCCAGGCGACGCAGCCCTGCTCGCCCAGGTTGCCGCCGTTCTTCGAGAAAACGTGGCGGAGCTCGCTCACCGTCCGGTTGCGGTTGTCGGTGGCCACGTTCACCAGCACCGCCGCCCCGCCCGGCCCGTAGCCTTCAAACATCACTTCTTCGATCTGCCCGCCCTCGATCTCGCCGGTGCCGCGCATGATCGCCTTCTTGATGTTGTCCGACGGCATGCTCGCCGCCTTGGCCGCCAGCACTGCGCTGCGCAACCGGGGATTTCCGTCCGGGTCGCCGCCGCTGCGCGCGGCAATGGTGATTTCCTTGATGATGCGCGTAAACGCTTTCCCGCGCTTCGCGTCCGTAGCCGCCTTCTTGTGCTTGATGGTGGCCCACTTGGAATGGCCTGACATGGTGCAACCTCGGAGTGACCCGGCCTCACGCGGCCGGGAAAGAACTTGCTTATGAATTCAACTCATTGAGAATAGCAGAATGGCCCGGCGCGCTCAAGGCAAGCCTCCGCGCCTCTATGTCTTGAGGCTCGCCAGCGCCGCCGGCGGCGGCCCGCTCATCCGCCAGACGTATGAGCCGAACTGAATAGCGCTTCCCTTCCCCTCTACCACACCCTGCACGCGTTGGCGCGGACCATCGGCTGGCTGGCCTTGCAGGAAAACGCCTGCTCGAACTCGGGCATGTTTTCGACCACACCGTTCACCCGTTCCTGGGCCGGCGAGTGCGGGTCGGTCTTGACCTGCAGGTGCAGCGCTTCGTCCCGCTCGTTTTCGCACCACACCTGGCCGAAGGCCAGAAACAGCCGCTGCTCGGGTGTGAAACCATCGATCTTCCGGCGGCTGCCGTCGATGCTGTTCAACAGCGCCATCAGTGCAATCCGCACGCCGCCGTTATCCGCCGTGTTCTCGCCCAGCGTGAGCTTGCCGTTCACCGTCACGCCCGGCGCCACCTCGAACCCGGAGTATTCGCGCTCGATGCAAGCCGCGCGCGTTTCGAATTCCTTGGCGTCCTGCGGCGTCCACCAGTCGCGCAGGTTGCCCTTGGCGTCGAACTGCCGGCCCTCGTCGTCGAAACCGTGTGTCAGCTCATGGCCGATCACCGCGCCGATGGCGCCGAAGTTCACCGCATCGTCCATTGCGTTGTCGTAAAACGGCGGCTGCAGAATGCCCGCCGGAAAGTTGATGTCGTTCATCAATGGGTCGTAATACGCGTTCACCGTGGGCGGCGTCATGCCCCATTCCTGGCGGTCCACCGGCTTGCCGATCTTGTTTAACTGCCGGTTGAACTCGAATGCCTCGGCGCGCATCGTGTCGCCCACCGGATCGTCACGGCGGATGGTCACGCTCGAATAGTCGCGCCAGTGGTCCGGGTAGCCGATCTTGTTGGCGATCGCGTGCAGCTTCACTAGCGCCTGCTGCCGGGTCGCCGCCGTCATCCAGGGCAATTGTTCCAGGTCCTGCCCGAGCGCCTTTTCAAGCGCCTCCACCATCTTCAGGGTTCGCGCCTTGCCCTCGGCGCCAAACGTCTTTTCCACGAATTCCTTCCCCAGGGCCTCGCCCAGCTCGCCGTCGGTGAAATCCACGCAGCGCTTCCAGCGCGGCCGCATCTCGGTGGTGCCGGTCAGCGTTCTGCCGAAAAACTCGAAGTTTTCTTTGACGAACGCGGCCGGCAGCAGGCGCGCCTCGGCATGCAGCAGGTGCCAGGTGAGATACGTCTTCCAATCCTCCAGGCTGAACCGCCCGATGGCCCCGTTCAGCGTCTGGAAGAAAACCGGCCACACTACGTCGATGGCCGCAAATTCCGGCGAACCGCTCGCGCGCAGGTACTCTTTCCAGTGAAACACCGGGCTCAGCGCTTCCATTTCCTGCGTGCTCATCTTGTGATAAATCTTCTCCGGGTCGCGCCGCGATACATTGTCAAGCGAACCTTGCGCGAGCGCGGTTTCCATCTTCATCACCGTCTCCGCGCCGGCCTTGGCCTCGGCCGGCGTCTCGCCGGCCAGCTCGAACATGCGGGCCACGTGCTCGGTGTATTTACGGCGCAATTCCTCGCTGCGCGCGTCCTGCTTCAGGTAGTAGTCGCGTTCCGGCAGCCCCAAACCGCCTTGATCGACTTGCGCGATCACCTGGTTGGAGTCCTTGAAATCCTGTCCGGAGCCGAATTCGAACATCACCTCTACGCCGCCGCGCTGCAAGCGCGCGACCACGGCGGCTAGTTGCGCCTTGTTCTTCAAGCCGCGGATTTGCGCCAGCTCGTCCTGGAGCGGCTTCAGCCCGGCGGCCTCCACGGCCTTTTCATCCATGCAAGCCGCGTAGTAATCGCCGATCAGGCGGGTGGTCACGTCGCGGCCCGCATCCGGCTTGCTGGCTGCCTCCAGAATCTGGCGCAGCACGTCGCGATTGTGCTCTTCCACCTGGCCGAAACGGCCCCACCGCGCCTGATCGGCGGGAATCGGATTGTTCTTCATCCAACTGCCGCACGCGTACTGGTAGAAATTCACGCACGGATTGGCGCTGGTGTCGATGTTCTTCACGCTGAATTCGAGCTCACTCGCCGGCTTTTCCGGCGCCTGCCCCAAGAGGCTCCAGGCCGCCAGCGGGAGAATCAATAAGAACTTGTGCAAAGCGCACACTCCTTCTCTATCACTCTAACTTGCAGCGCCGCCTGCCGGAGGCTCTCACGGCTCGCGCCGCTTGGCGGTTACGAATTCGATCTCCTGCTGCTTGGGGATGCCGGGCTCGAAGCACCGGCGGCAGCGCGCTTCGTACATATCGGCGGTGCCCACCACGATCAGGTCATCGGAGCCGCGCAGCCGCTGCGTATGCTTGGCCGGATTGCCGCAACGGACGCACACGGCCAGCGTCTTGGTGATAGATTCGGCCTGCGCCAGCAGATCCGGAATCGGCGCGAACGGCCGCCCCAGGTAGTCCGTATCCAGACCGGCGACGATCACCTGCTTGCCGCTGTCGGCCAGCCTTCCCGTCACCTCCACCAACTCCGGGCCCATGAAGTTCGCTTCGTCCACGCCAACCACTTCGGCGCGCCAATCGATCCGCTCGAGTATCTCGGCCGCGCCCGAGACCACTTGCGAATGCAAGCGCAGGTCGCCGTGAGAGACGATCTCTTCGGCCGAGTAGCGGTCGTCGAGCACCGGTTTGAACACGGCCACCCGCTTGCGCGCGATCATGGCGCGCCGCAGGCGGCGGATCAACTCCTCGCTCTTGCCCGAAAACATGGGGCCGCAAATTACTTCAATCCAGCCGGCGTTACCCGTGATGATATCCATACGAACCGTTCAGCATCCCACAGTTAGAGTTCCGCCGCCACTGCCGTCACGCGCTCCTCCAGCGCCTCGAGGCCGCCCGCGAAAAAGTGGTCCGCGGCTTCGATCCACTCAATTCGTTTCGGCGCGGCCCACCGGGCGAAGGCGGCTTCCAGTTCGGCGCGCGGCCCGTATTGGTCGTGCGTGCTCTGCACGAAAACCTTCGGTGTCGAGCAGCGTTCCAGGTACTCCGCGGCGCCCATCGCGGTTGGAAATCCGGCGGCCAGCAGAAAACGCGCGCCGCCGGTTTCGCATCCCAGGCGCGTGATCACCCTCGCACCGAAGGAAAAACCGGCCAGCGCGTAGGGCAGCCCGGGGTGCCGCGTGCGCAGCCACTCGAGCGCCGCGCGGGCGTCTTCGATTTCGCCCTCCAGGTTCCCGTACGCGCCCTGGCTACGGCCCACCCCGCGATAATTGAACCGCAGCACCGCGAGACCGGCGCGGCGCAATCCGCGCGCCAGCCGGTAGACCACTTTGTTGTGCAGCGTGCCGCCGTGCTGCGGGTGCGGATGGCAGACCACCGCCGCGCACCACGGGTCGCACTCGTGCGGCTCTTCGAGCAGCGCTTCCAGGCGGCCCGCCGGCCCGGCGATTTCGTGCGATTCAATGCGGCGTGTCATGGGCGATCGGAGCCTAGGCTTGCTGAAGAACGCTCAAGGCCAACCGGCCACAGATAAACACAGATAAACACAGATTGAAAGCAATTGTTTATCAGTGTTCATCTGCGTTTATCTGTGGCTCTAAACTCCTTCTTTTCGGACTTTCTTGAGCGGTCCGCTGAGTCTTTGCGGAAAAAGCCTCACCTGCCCGGTAAGTCGAAGACCTCCATCACCAGGACACGCGGCAAAGAATCACTCCTATTTCTTCGGCCGGGGTTGCAGCAACGCCACATGCCCGCGCCGCTAGTTTGTGCGGTAGTTCGTGAACTGCATGTCGAGTCCGAAATCGGCCGCCCGCAACAGTTGAATCGCCTGCTGCAAGGTGTCGCGGTCGCGCCCGGAAACACGCACGAAGTCGCCCTGGATGGAAGCTTGCACCTTCAGCTTCCCGTCTTTGATCTTCTTTACGATCTCGCGCGCCTTCTCGGTCGGGATGCCCTGTTGCAGCGTCACTTCCTGGCGCACGGTCGATCCCGCCGCCGGCGTCACCGTCCCGAAGCTCAGGTTCTTCAGCGGCACCTTGCGTTTCACCAGCTTCGATTCCAGAATGTCCACCACCGCTTTGAGCTTGAACTCGTCCTTGCTTGCCAGCACCAGCTTGGCTTCTTTTTCGTTCAACTCGATCGAGGAATGAGAGTCCTTCAAGTCGTAGCGCTGCTGAATTTCCTTCTGCGCCTGCTGGATGGCGTTCAGCACTTCCGGCATTTCGATTTTCGAGACCACGTCAAAGCTGTTATCGGGCATAGTCTATTCGGGCGGGCCCGGCTCTTCCGGGCCGGACGGGAAATCCAGGCCCAGAATCGACCCCGGGCGGCGGCGCAGCGGCGTCACCCGGCGCGCGGGTTCCGGCCAGGGACTTTGGTCACTCGCCGTTTCCGGCTCCGCCGGCGCCGCCTCTTCCATCGCATTCTCATCCGCCGATGGCGCGCCCGCCAGCAGAGCCGCCGAGCGACTCGGCTCCTGGTTTTCCAGCGCCGCGAGCACGTGCCGGGAAATTTCCTCCACCATGCGCTCCATCGAAGCATCGAGCGCGATCGTCACCGCGGCGCGCACCTGCTCGGCATCCACCACGGCCACAAAAGGCACCGCCGGCGGCGCCTCTTCCGCAGCGGCGTGGCGATCGCCGGGCCCGGCGTCCGGGTATTGGCTGCGCGCCGCCTGCGCCGCTTCGGCCAACGGCTTCACCGCCGCCACCAGCGCCGAGGCTTCGAACGGCTTGTGCAGCACGGCGTCCGCCTCAACCCGCTGGGCTTGCGCCTCGTCCACCTTTTCCAGCACGCCCGCGGTAAGGATCACGCCCACGTGCCGGTGCTGCGGGCTCATCTTGATGTACTGGCAGACGTCGTAGCCGTTGCGGCCGGGCATCACCGTGTCCGCCACGACCACGTCCGGATCCACGTCCTGCAGCCGGATGAGTGCCGCTTCGGCGTTGCTGACGGTGACCACCTCGTAGCCTTCCTCGGCCAGGATGCGCTCGCCCATCCGCTGTGCGTGCGGGCTGTCATCCACCAGCAAAACGCGGCTCATTGCTTGATGGTACTACCTCCGGCGTCCGCCGGCTGCGGCTGCGGCTGGGACGCCGTTGGCGCGGTGGTTTCCTTCTTCTTCTTGCTCTTGGCCTGCTTTTCCAGCGCCTTCTTCCGCTCCTTGGCGGCCTGTTCCTGCTTCTTCCGCAGCATGTCTTGCTGTCTCTTCAGCAGCTTGGCCTGCTCCCGCGCGGAAATCTTGCCGGTGTGGTTCTGGGGCAGTGCGGCATCGGGAGCGCCCGGGGCGGTAGTGACGGCTGGCTTCTCACCCGCGCCGGTCTTGCCGTTTGCCGCGCCGGCGGCCGGCGCCTGCGCCGCCTCAGGCTGGTTGAGCCGAGCGTCCGGCGCGGTGTCAATCAGCTTGCTGTCGTTCACCGTGGATGCCGTCACATCGCTGCCGCCGCCGCTGGCGGTGACGCCGGTTGTGCCGGGCACCTCGCCGCCCTTGGCTGCTACCGGTATGCTCATCGGCATGTAGGGCTTGAGCGTCTCCATCCGCGGCGATCCGGACTTGGCCGTGTCCGTGATATCGGGATGCGCGCTGAACGGCCCCCAAACCTTGCTCAGCAGGCTCCGCCTGGAACGGTTCTCCAACTCGTATTTCTGGCGCGCATAAGCCACCGGGTCGGCCTCCGGTACCGGCCGGTTCATGGCTTTCAGTTGGCTCGCCGCGTCGCTTGCGTGCGGGCTCAACGGGTACTCGCGCACCAGCTTGGTATATGCCGCCGCTTGCTGGTCCTCAAACCGGTCGCCCATACGATGATAGGAATCGGCCTCCAGCATCAGCGCATCATCCGAGCGGCTGTACAGCGGGAACTGGTCCGTCAGCGCAGAAAGCCGGTTGGCGGCCGCCGGGAAGCTGCCCTTGCTGCGGTAGTAAAACGACCCCACGCGGTATTCCGCATCCGCCAGAACCTCCTGCGCCGTGCGCAGGTACTGCTGCGCGTCGGGGGCGAACTTGCTGTTCGGAAACTGCACCAGAAGCTGCCGGCATTCCTCTTCCGCGCGCCGCGCGTGCGTCAGGTCGCGGTCGGCCTTGTCCATTTGCTGGTACTGCATTTTGCAGACTTTTTCCTGGGCCTCGGCGGCTTCCTCCATTTGCGGATAGAACAGGATGAAATCCTTGTACTCGGCCTCGGCCTCCGCAAAACCGTGGCTGCCGCCTTCGCGATACCAGCTATCGGCCACGGCCAGCTTGGCTTTCGCCAAATACTCGCTGGTGTCGTAGGTGTTCATCAGCGTTTGCAGCGTCAGCCGCGCCTGCTCGTAGCGGGCGTGTTCGATGTCGTCGACGGCCCGGTCGAACAACACCTTGTCGGGCTGCTGGGTGTCCTTGGAGATGGGATTTTCGTACCTCTTCTTCCTGCAACCGGGAGCCAGCACCAGGACGCACATCACTGCCACCACGGCAGCCGGACGGATGACATTTCGCGGCATAAACGATTCCAGTTTCACTTCACTTCTCCAGCAATTCTTCGCCGGCGGTCTTCCGCCGCCGTGATCATCAACACTGAATGGCAGTTGCCTGGGCGGCAATTTCGCGCATCTCGCGCGTGGTGGCTTCGGGGCTCGCACTGTGAAAGATGGCCGACCCTGTGACGATCCATTCACACCCCGCACGCACTACTTCAGCCAGGTTCTCCGGGTGGACCCCGCCATCGATTTCGATCGGGAACGCTAACTTCTTTTCACGCCGCATCCGCTCCAGCTTGCGCGCCTTTTCGAGCACATACGGAATCAGCTTCTGGCCGCCCCAGCCCGGGTTTACACTCATGAGCAGCACGTAGTCGGCCACTTCCAGCACATCTTCCAGCATCGCCACCGGGGTGGCCGGGTTCAACACCACTCCCGCCATGGCGCCCGCATCCTTGATCATGGTCAGCGTGGCGTCCAGGTGCTGGCACGCCTCATAATGCACCGAAACCGAGTTGGCGCCCGCCTCGATAAAGGCCTTGGCGTACTGCTCCGGACGTTCGATCATCAGGTGGCAGTCCAGGTGGGCGCGCGTTGTTTTGCGAATCGATTCGACCACCGGCGGCCCAATCGTCAAATTGGGGACAAAATGGCCGTCCATCACGTCGAGATGGAGGATGGTGGCCCCCCCGCGCTCCACCGAGGCGATTTCCTCGGCCAAGCGTGCGAAGTCCGCGGACAGAATTGAGGGAACGATTTCAATCATGTGCGGGTTCTTCCGATTTTATCACAGCGGCCCAGAAACCATCGCCCGCGTCGCGCCCCGGAAGCCGCTCCCACACCGCGGCGGCGCGCCCCGGCGCGGCCTCCGCTACCACCTCCTGGTTCTCTTCCGGCTCCAGTGAGCAGGTGGAATACACCAGCCGCCCGCCCGGCGCCAGCGCAGCCAGCGCGTTTCGCAGCAGCGCCGTCTGGCGGCCGTGCAGATCAATGAGATCGTCCGGCCGCAAGCGCCACTTGATTTCCGGATTGCGCCCCAGCGTCCCCGTCCCCGAGCACGGCGCATCCACCAGGATGCGTTCGAAGTGGCGCAACAGCGGCAGCGGCCGCGTGCCATCCAAAACCACTAAGTCGGCCGCGAGCGCTCGCAGAGCGCGCAAACGATGCAAGTGCAGATCGCAAGCCACCGCGCGCACTCCGGCTTCGAGCGCCTGCGCCGTTTTGCTGCCCGGCGCCGCGCACAAATCGAGGAACGTGTGTCCCGGCTTCAGCTCGAGCAGTGGCACGATGGCTTGCGAGCCGATGTCCTGGAAGCGTGCACCGGCAGCGGAAACGCGCACGTACTTTTGCGGCTCTTCAAGCGCGGCCAGCGCGATGGCGCGCGCGGCATCCGGTCCGTGGTGCCGCTCCCAGCGATCGAGCAGCCACTCCGGGCAGGAGAGCTCCACTTCGCGCGTGGGCCACGGCACCGGCTGTCGATCCACTTTGCGCAGCACCGCGTTCACCATCCCTGCCGCCGACTGCTTGCGCGCCCGCTTCACCAGTTCCACGCTCTCCGCCACGGCCGCGTGCGCCGGAACGCGCTCCAGGTAACGAAGCTGGTAGATGCCCATGCGCAGCGCCAGCCGCACTTCCGCGTCCAGCCGCCGGGGCCCGCCGAAGTGTTCGATCAGGAAATCGAGCTGCGCCTGGAACCGCAGCACGCCGAAGACGATCTCGGACGCCAGGCCCGCATCGCGCGAATCGAGCGCCGCCGTCGCCGCCAGCAGCAGGTCGGACGCCCAGCCGCCGCCCTCCACTCTGCGGAGCACGGCAAATGCGGTTTGGCGCGCGGGCGCAATTCTCATTCCATCGGCAGCGTAGCAGATGTGAGCAGACGCAGTGTGGACAGGCGCTTTCGACGGTCAACCGGAGTTTCTACATCTCCGGGCGTTCGGCGACGACTCGCCCCGCCCACCCGCTCGTGCTGTCTTGTATCAGGGCATGGCTTCAGCCGTGCCGAAAAATGCGGTCCCTTGAGGCTTTAGCCACTGCCGCTTTTTCGGCAGGTTGGGACAATCCCCAGGGGCTGAAGCCCGACTGCTTACTACGCTTCTGCGGCACGGCTGAAGCCGTGCCCTGATACACAACGAATCTGCAGCTACACCGTGGAACTTCGCGCGGACCGGATTCCCGCGCACTCGGAAATGTAGAAACTCCAGGGACAGGCGCTTTCGCCTGTCAACCGCGTTTCTGCGGTTCACCAGCAAGCGCCTGCGCAAAACTCACTGGCGGTGTAGTTGTTTTGGCCTTCCGCGGGTCTTAGTAGCGTAGGAAGTCGCGTTTGGGCTGAACCGCGCTGCGGGCCGCCGGCGGCGGCGAATGGGTCGTTGCCGGCGGCGCCGCTGAACTGCGTCGGCGCAAGCGCCATCGGTTCACGAATTGATCCAGCGAGCAAGCGCAACAAGCTGCCGCATTGGGTCGCGAGGCTAAGCCTATGTGTCGCTCGTGCCCGTGAGGTTTGACCTCCGGGATGGCAAAGTCATTGTAATTGGAGTGGACCGCCAATTGCTCCATTTAATAGAGGTGTCTTCGGACAAGTATGTCTAACTACGGGGCAATTATAAGTTTCCTGCTATCGGTTCCGCTGATGGCCCAATCCACCTGCATAGGTGTGAACTTCCTCAGCGCCAAAACGGTCAATCTCAAGCCAAGCGCCGCCTCGCACATCAACGTAGTCCGCCAGAATGACGGCAGTTACACCGGATTCGAAGTGGCCGACACATCGCCATACCGCGTCATATCTATTACGCCTCACTTTGAAACGCAGTTCGGCGCCTGCCTCCCTCACACTTTTCCAGCCTCGCCCTTGGCGACTCCCCCGCCGGCAAATCCGCCGGGAGCGGGGTCACAGTCGGTGGTTTCGGAGATTACTCCCTCCGGGCAGTACTTCGTCGCAAGCATTGGCGGCTATGGTTTCGAGACAATCTATTTCGACATTTTCGACAGCGGCCTCCAGTTGGTCTCCGAAACGACGTTTTCATCGAGCACCGCGGGTGAAGTGTTTTACAGCCTCACCCTCGCGGATATGAACAGTGACGGAAAGGCGGACCTGGTCGCGGTTTCCGAAATTCCGACCGGACACGGGTTCGGCTTTCCGGGCGTGTGGGTGTTTCTTGGAAACGGGGACGGCACGTTCCAAACCGGCAAGCGCCAGGCTTTGACCGCCCCTGTGCTGAGGTCTTCCGTCTCGTTTGCAGTGGGCGACTTCAACAACGATGGGAAGCCGGATCTCGCAATTAGCTTCAACCTCAGCGGGATTGTCATTCTTCTCAGCAATGGAGATGGAACCTTCAACCAGTTGTCCACGGCCAGTTCGATTAACCCGAGCACCCAGGGCGGGTCGATTGCCCTCGCGGATTTGAATGGCGACGGAAAGCTCGACCTGATCTTCGCGCCGACGCCGCCGGCAGGTGCGCCCGCCGTGCAGGTTTCTTTGGGAAATGGCGATGGCACCTTTCAAAGTTTCCAGTCCTTTCCAGCCCTGACTGGCTCGGGCGACGCCACAGTTGCCGTTGGCGACGTGAACGGCGACGGAATTCCCGATATCGTAACCGCCGGGGGATCGATTCTGTTTGGTGACGGCAAAGGCGGCTTCCCCACCCGCAGGGACTATGTAATCGAGGGAAGCGGCTCCGTCGTGCTCGCCGATTTCGACGGGGACGGCACAGTCGACATCATCGTCGGCACCGGGAATCCCGTGCTTCTGTCCGGCAGTCCCACTCTAACCGTTCTCTTCGGCCAGGGCGGCGGCGAATTCCTGGCAGCGCCCGTTGCTTGGACGGGTGCGTACCCACTGATCGCGACCGCCGATTTCGATGGCGACGGCATTCCAGACCTTGTTACCGCGGACGGCAGCGGCAACTTAACCATCCTGAAGGGAAAAGGCAACGGCGAATTCTCGCCTGTTTTCGTTTATAACTTTGAGGACGGTTTCCCTGGGTCCCTGGCCGTGGCGGATTTCAACCACGATGGCAAGCCCGATGTCGCGGTGTTCCTGCCGAGCGGTAGCCCGGTGAAAGTGCTGCTGTTCTTGGGTAAGGGCGATGGGACTCTCGCGGCCCCGCTCGTGCTATCGGCTCCCGACGCCGTTTTTAATGGCTCCCCGAGCTTTCTCGGCGCCGTCGATCTGAATGGTGACGGAATCCCGGATCTGGCTGTAGCTGCTCAAGACGCGATATGGGTGTGGATCGGCAAAGGAGACGGGACGTTTTCCGCGCCGGCGTCGTATCCCGTTCAGGGAGCGTATGGCGCACTTGCTTTCGGCGACTTTAACGGCGACGGGAAGGTTGATGTCGCCGTCGCCACTGCCAACCAGGGGCAGAGTGCGATCGCGTTGCTGCCGGGCAAAGGCGATGGAACATTCCTTGCCGCAAGTTCAATTTCGATTCCCGTGCCGTCCAACCCTCCCGCTGGGTACTTCACCCAGGGAGCGGAAAATCTGGTTGCGGCAGACCTCAATGGCGACGGACGGCTCGATCTTGCCTCGATCCTGATCGACAACTCTGGCAACGGCCTCGGCATCGCGATTCTCCTCGGCAAGGGCGATGGCACATTCCAGACGCCGGCCATCCTTCCGCAAACTGCCTACAGCCTCGCTGCGGCCGATCTCAACGGCGACAGGATTCCCGACCTGGTTCTGGGCGGAACGCCGAATGGAACTTTCGTATTGCTCGGAAACGGAGACGGCACTTTCCAGCCGGAGACGCAGATCTCATCCGGCACCCTGTCGAACCTCGTTATAGCGGACTTCAATCGCGACAAAGCGCTGGACCTGGCTGTCGAACTGTCGAACGGCGTGGCGACATTTCTGAATCTGTCGCAACCTCTTCCGCCGCTGGCGGTCGTATCCGGGGCAAGCTTTGCGCTGGGCCCATTGGCTGCGGACACCGTCGCCAGCGGTTTCGGCAAAGATCTCGCGACGGCAACCGCAACTGCCACGACGCTTTCCCTGCCCACCAACCTGGCTGGAACCACCGTCACCGTCGAGGATTCCACCGGCGTCAGCCGGCCGGCGCCACTCTACTTCGTCTCGCTGGAGCAGGTGAATTTCCTGATTCCGGACGCGACCGCGCTCGGCAGCGCCACCATCACGGTCACTTCCGGCGACGGCAAGGCGGTCAGCACCACAACCAGCATCGTCGAATTTTCGCCCGCGCTTTTCACGGTGGGTTTTGACGGCATCGCCGCCGCCTACGTGGTTCGCGTAGCGCCGGGAGGCGCGCAGACGACAGAGCCGGTCTTCACCGCACAGTCGGGGCAAGTCGTGCCTGTGCCCATCGATCTGACTTCGCCCGGCCAAGTCTACCTGATCCTGTTCGGAACCGGCTTCGATGCCGCCAGCGCCGCTTCGGCGGTGGTGAACGTACAAGGCGTCAGCACCACTGTTACTTACGCAGGCTCGCAGCAGCAGCACCCGGGTCTCGACCAGGTCAATGTGCTGCTGCCTCAGTCGCTCGCCGGCAGCGGCCTGGTCAGCGTGGTGCTGACGGTGGCTGGAACGGCGGCCAATACGGTCTACGTGTCCGTGCAATAAGGAGTGCCCGTGGCGTGACGCGCGCGACAGACGCGACCGCCGCGAGTTTCGGATAAGCCCGCCGCCCCTACGTTCCCGTGACAATGCCGCCATCGACGCTGAGCACAATGCCGGTGACGAAGGACGCCGCGTCCGAGGCCAGCCACAGGTATGCGTTGGCGATATCTTCGGGCTGCCCCATGCGGCCCAGCGGCGTGTGCGCGCGCATGCCCTCGAGTATCTTTTCGGGCATGGCTTTTATCATTTCGGTGGCGATGAAACCTGGCGCCACGGCGTTGACGCGAATGCGGTGCTTGCCGAGCTCCCGCGCCCAGACACGCGTCATCCCGATTACGCCCGCTTTGCTGGCAACATAATTCGTCTGCCCGAAATTCCCGTACAGGCCGACTACGCTGGAGGCGTTGAGAATCACCCCGCCCGCACCCGCCTGGATCATGCGCGCGGCAGCGGCCCGCGTGGTCACGAACACGCCGCGCAGGTTCACCGCCAGCACGGCGTCAAACTGCTCGTCGCTCATCGTGCCGGCGATGGCGCCTTCCTTGAATTTGACGAGCTGCCCGTCGCGCAGGATGCCGGCATTGTTGATCAGCGCGTACACCGGCCCCAACGCGCGCGTTGTTTCCTCCAAGGCGCTTTCCACCGAGGCCGCGCTGGCGACATCCACTTTCTGAAAGATGCCGCCCGCTTCCGGCGCCGCCTCCTTCACATCCCAGGAAGCGACCTTGCAGCCTTCCTCGGCGAAGCGGCGCGCCGTGGCCTTGCCGATACCCGCCGCCGCGCCGGTGACAATCGCGACTCTGCCCGCCAGTCCGGTTTCAATCATGACATCCTATTATCTCCGGGCCGCACCCCGCCGCGCCGGGCGGCCCTCACTATCTGATCGCTCGGTCAAATCGTCGAGGCGGAATCGCCAGTTGCGGCCCCTCTGTGAGGGCTGCTGATCCCTGCCCGAAAGAGCAGGCTGACGAGCGAGACGCGCCCAGTGTAATCTGAAATCAGTGTCTCCCGGTCACAGCCATTCGAAAGCGATCTCTCCCGGTCCCAAGAAAAAGACCACGGAAACGCTGCGCAGTGCCTGGCCGCTAGTCGTCGAGCTGATCCGGCCGCGCCGCGCTATGTTCGCTCTCGGCCTGTTGTTGACGCTGATCAACAGCCTCTGCGGCATTGTGCTGCCCGGTTCGACCAAGTTTTTGGTCGATAACGTCATTGGCAAACATCAGGCCCGGCTGCTGATGCCGCTGGTGGCCGCGGTTCTGGTGGCGACGCTGATTCAGGGCGTCACCTCTTATTCGCTCACCCAACTGCTTTCCAAAGAGGCGCAGCGCCTGATTGCGGAAATGCGCCGCCGCGTGCAGGAGCACATCGGCCGCCTGCCGGTGGCCTATTACGATTCCAACAAGACCGGCTCGCTGGTTTCGCGCATCATGACCGACGTGGAAGGCGTGCGCAACCTGGTGGGAACCGGCCTGGTGGACTTCGTGGGCGGCATCATGAAGGCGCTGTTTTCGCTCGCCGCTTTGGTCTACATCAGCCCGCTGCTCACCGGCCTGGCGCTGCTGTTCATCGGCGCCTTTTCTTTCGGATTGAACAAAGCGTTTCGCCGCATCCGGCCGATCTTTCGCGAGCGCGGCAAGATCAACGCGGAAGTCACCGGCCGGCTTACCGAATCGCTGGCCGGCGTGCGCGTAGTGAAGGGCTATCACGCCGAAGCCGAGGAAGCGAGTGTGTTTGCCGCCGGCGTGCAGCGGCTGTTGAATAATGTGCTGCAAAGCCTGACCGCTATTTCGCTGATGAGCCTTTCCGCCACCGTGCTGATGGGGCTGGTGGGCGCGACCGTCATGTTTCTCGGCGCGCGCGAGATACTCGCTCACACACTGACGCTCGGCGGCTTCATGAGCTTCACCGCCTTTCTGGCCTTCCTGGTGGCGCCTATGTTCCAGGTGGTGGGCATCGGAACCCAGATCACCGAAGCGCTGGCCGGCCTCGACCGCACGCAGGAGGTGCTGCATGAAAGGCCCGAAGACCAGGAACCGCGCCGCACCATCGCCATCGGGCCCATCCAGGGTTATCTCACGTTCGACCGAGTGACCTTCGCTTACGACCCCGGCAAGACGGTGCTGCATGACGTGAGCTTCGCCTCAGCCCCCAGCACGGTCACCGCGTTGGTGGGCCCATCGGGCTCGGGGAAATCCACCATCATCAGCCTGATCGCCGCGTTTCATGAGCCTGACGAGGGAACCATTCTGGTGGATGGCACCGACCTCAGTACTGTGCGGCTGGATGCCTATCGCACGCAGCTTGGGGTGGTTCTGCAAGACACGTTTTTGTTCGATGGCACCATCGCCGAGAACATCGCGTTTGCGCGGCCCGGCGCTTCGGAAACAGAGATTCTGGAGGCCTGCCGCATCGCGCGTGTGGATGAGTTCGCCGAGAAATTCGAAACGAAGTACGACACGGTCGTGGGCGAGCGCGGCGTGAAGCTTTCCGGCGGGCAGCGTCAGCGCGTCTCGATTGCCCGCGCCATTCTCGCCAATCCGCGCATTCTCATTCTGGACGAAGCAACCTCGAGCCTCGATTCCGAATCCGAAGCCGCCATCCAGGAGGGCCTCTCTTACCTGATGAAAGGCCGCACCACGTTCGTCATCGCGCACCGCCTTTCCACCATCCGCCGCGCCGACCAGATTCTGGTGGTGGAAGAGGGCCGCATCCTGGAGCGCGGCACGCACGATTCGCTGTATGCGCTCGGCGGGCGCTACTACGACCTCTACACGCGGCAGCACGGCATCGACGCCAACCTGTTTCTGGCTCCAGGCGAAGGGGACAAGGTGGAGGAAAGCGAAGACGCGCCGAAACTGCGCAGCGCGGCGCCGCCCACGGCGGCGTCTTTATTGCGCGGCGGGATCGCGTAAAATCAGGTAGGACAGACCATCGCCTTTTGTGGTCTGTCATTTCTCCCGCCCCGCAAACGTTTCCGAGAGTGCCGACGACGCCGGCGACAGGCGACTCAACCCGATCGCCTGTCCCGCCAGCGCTATTTCACCGGCGTCAGCCGCAGCAGCACCACGTCATGCGAGGGAAGCGGCGCGTGAAACTCGCCCTCGCTGCGGCCCAGGTCTTTCTTCTGCCAAACGTCGCGCACGCGGTAAGTGCCATTGAGAAACGATAAGTGCGTCCAGTCGATCCGCAGTTGCACGGTATCATCGCCATCGTTGAAAAAACAGACGGCCCAATCACCGCCGGCTAATTCCTTCACCCAAATCTGCTTGCCGGGATGCTTCATGAAGCGATATCCCTGCTTGCCCAACGCGTCTTGGTCGATGGCGATGACTTCCGGGCTGGCGAGAATGTCGCGGACCTGGCCCGGCATCTTGCGCGCGTCGTTGCCGGCCATCAAAGGCGCGGCCAGCATGGCCCACAGGGTGAAGTGGGCTCGCGATTCGGCCATACTCAAACCCGGATTACCGACCTCGAGCATGTCGGGATCGTTCCAGTGGCCGGGGCCTGCGTATTGCTCCAGGCCCACCTGCAACTCCAGAATGTACTTCCAGCCGAGCGAGTAAACGCCCTGGCAATCGTAGCAATCCATGATGTCGCCGGTGGTGCGCCACAGATGGCCGACATCTCTGGCCCAAAGCCAGGGCTTGTTGTCGCCCCATTCGCACAGGCTGAAGACGATGGGCCGGCCGGCGGCGTGCAGCGCATCGCGCATCGTCTTGTAAGTCTCCTCGGCGTTCGCCGTGCCGTGGTTACACCAGTCATACTTCAGATAATCGACTCCCCAAGAGGCGTAAGTGCGGGCGTCCTGATACTCATGGCCGCGCCCGCCGGGCAAACCGGCGCAGGTCTTAGTGCCGGCGCAGTTATGGATGCCGAACAGGAAGCCGCGCGAGTGCAGGTAGTCGCCAATGGCTTTCATGCCGTGCGGGAATCGCGCGTCATCGGGGCGGAGGTTGCCCTGGGCGTCGCGCTCCGGCGCCTCCCAGCCATCGTCGATCACGATGTAGCGGTAGCCCGCCTTCTGCATCCCGCTGGAGACGATGGCGTCGGCCATCTCGTGGATCAGGCTCTCGCTGACGTTGGCTTGGAACGTGTTCCAACTGTTCCATCCCATCGGCGGCGTAGCAGCCAGCCCTTCGAATTTCTGCGCCTCGAGCGGCGCGGCAAGGATGAGCAGAAGTGCGGAGGCGAATTTAGCTTTCATAACTTGGGTTACCGACGGTTTCCAGAATAGCAGGCAGCGGAAAGAAGAGAGGGCTGCCAGTTGCCGCGCTTGATCTTATGCGCCGGAATGGTTCTCGACGAACCAATGCACTGCTTTGCAAGCGAGTATTTTCGGATAGCTGACCAGATGCGCCGGCTCAATTCAGGGTCAGTCCGTTGAAGACATAGCGGTAAGTCCAAGTTGCGTAAACACCGCCGGTAAGCCCATGGCTCTGGAACGTGGTGATGTTCGCCGGGCCCGGCGAGACTTCGACAATGACCTGTTCAAGGTTTGACGGTGGGACGCCGAAGGTGCAAAAGACCCCTGTGCTTATTTCGGTGCAATGCGGATCAAACGTAACAGAGCCCGAAGCCGCGTCAGCTTCGGCATAGACGTACGCAGGGTAAAGAGGGTCGCCGGACAATAGTGTGACCTTCACGAGCGTTCCGGGGTCGCCACCCGTCCACTGCACTGAGAAGGGTTGGCCAGAATTCGGATCGATCTGCGTGCCGGGCGAGAGATCGGTCTCAATTTGGATCGGGGAGCCAACAGTCAGCGTCCCTTGAAATGTGATTGTGTTCCCTGAACCGGCCAGGCTATATTGTCCGGGTCCAACAAAGCCCGGAGGAAGGGCCTGCTGATAGGTAACACCGCCGGTCGTGCTCACTGGCTGTGCCTCAACTGCTACCCCACTACCCGCAGCCTGGACGGTAATCGAACCGGCTGACAGTAAAGTGTAACCGGCGACGGAACATGACCGCGAGGCCTCCACTGGCGCAACTCCGGGCTGGTACGCACCCGCTGGCAGGGTTCCTTGCGATGCGGGCGCCGGCAATCCCGGGGCAGATGGAAAGCTCGCGGTAAACGCTTCGCTCTCAACGTCATTTCCCGTGCCAGAAGTGGCAGTTTTCGTCAGTGATACTTGTCCATAGGATTGGATGGGTGGATCCACACACGGCCCTCTGCCGGAATGAATGCTGATCGTGGTTGTCGGGCTGAGAAATGGTTGACTATATAGCGCAATCGGTATCGCGCACCCCTCTTCCGTACCCGGAGGAATCTGAACATTGATTTGATCCACCCCAACGAGCGTGGGGGCCAACCCCTTATAGTTGTATGTCGTCGCGGTATTGCCGGCGAGAAGCACATCCACGGAGGCGGCCAAAACATCCAAGCCGGGCGGCGGCATGCCGTCCTGGGGCTGCTGCGGGTACACCGTGCCAAGTCCCGTGCCATAGAGACTGATGAAATCGCCCGGCGCCGCGCTGTTCGACGGCGAATTCAGGGATACCGTCCCGTCCGAGGCAACGTTCAGGGCTGCCGACGGTCCACAACCGCTTGCGTCCTGCGTAAACATGGCCGGGCTAACGAAGGAAGCAGGGGCTTGCGCGGGCACGCTCGACCCGGCCGCAGTGGTTACAACGAAGTTAATCGAGGTGTAATTCGACTCTGAAGGCGATAAAGAAGACGGAATTTGCAGATTGACCTGAGTGGGCGGTACAAAAAAAAGAGGCGCACTGACGCCGTTGACCGTGACCGAGGTTCCACCGAGGGAGATTGGTAGTGGAGTGCCGGACGCGCTGGACGTGGAGACTGCCAGATTCGCACCGAAGATACTGGCGATCGACCCTGGCGAAATAGGCTGGGAATAAGACGCGGCGGTGACAACTCCTCCCGGAGTGATTGTTGAAGCCTGTCCGAAGGCCGGAAATCCAGCGAACACGACCAATAGCCACAGTACCATTCGGCCACAGTGGCGGGACACCGGGGCCACAGCCAGGGAGGATTCAGCGATAATGCTGGGCTGATATCTCAGTGGCGTGGACGACATACGGCAACCTATCTTTCGGCAAGAAGAGCACGCGAAAGGCCACTACCAATTTGCACGTTCAATAAGTTGCCTCTGTCAGCCGCCTCTCAGTCCCTTAGACCGTCATTCCCGAGATCCTTGCGGAGCAAGCCCCGCCGCCGCGCGTTTACCGCACCAGCGCCGAGATGGCCTTGAAGTGTTCGTGGCTCGCATCGCGCAGCCACTCGAAGACCACCGATTCGGTATTCGTCACCACCACTCCAGCGGCGCGCATGCGGTCGATGGCGTTGCGGTGGTTGGCCGGGTTGCGCGAACAGCAGGCGTCTTCAGCCACCCAGACCTCGCGGCCCGCGGCCCGCAAATCGAGCGCCGATTGGAGGACGCACACGTGCGCCTCCATGCCGGCGAGGACGATCTGCGAGCGGCCGGACGCGGCCAGCGCCGCGGTGAATGCCGCGGAGGCAGCGCAGGAGAAGCAGGTCTTATCGACACGTGGCGCCGCAGCAGGCAGCGCTTCCGCAACCGGCGCCGCGGTGCGGCCAAGGCCGCTGGGATACTGTTCCGTCACCAGGACCGGTATCGCGAGCAGCGCCGCGGATTGGGCGAGAATCCGGCTGTTGCGCAGCATCCGTTCGCGCTCGCCGCCTGGCATTACCGCCAGCAGGCGATCCTGGATATCGACGATCACCAGCACGGAATCGGCGGCGCGCGCGAGCAGCGATGGGGTAGTCATTGGCTTGACGGCTGGCGTTTATTTTTCCGTCATCGGCTTGCCGTTTCTGGTGTCATCGACGAGTTCGAGCCCGGCTACATTCTCGATCACGTCGGGGCCGGCGACATTGTTGAACACGCAGTGGCCGACGCGGACGCTGGAGATCTTGGCCTTCTCATATCCGCGCAGATAGAGCGCGTAGCGGCTGCGCCCGGATGTGACGTTTTCCACCACCACGTTGCGCACGCTGGGCGTAAACGGGCCACCGGGGCCTTCCTCGTAATAGAAATCGACGGCGATCACGGCGACCGCCACCTGGCCGATCGTGTTGCTGCGGAAGTAGAAGTTCTCGAGGCTGCCGCCGCGGTACGAGTTGGTCTTAATGCGCAGGCCGTTGAGCAGGTGCGGGCTGTCCATGCGGTTGTTTTCCATGTACACGTTGCGTATGCCTCCGGATACCTCGCTGCCGATGGAGACGCCGCCGTGGCCGTCTTTCATGCGGCAATTCCGCACCACGATGTTTTCGCAAGGAACGTTGACGCGGCGGCCGTCGCGATTGCGGCCGCTCTTGATGGCGATGCAGTCGTCGCCGGTATCGAACTCGCAGCCATCGATCAGCACGTCAGTCGAGCACTCAGGATCGCAGCCGTCGTTGTTAGGACCGTGGCTGGAGATCTTCACGTTGCGCACGGTGACATTTCTGCACAGCACGGGGTTGAGTTCCCACATCGGCGAGTTGCGAATGGTGACGTCCTCGATCAGAACGTTCGTCGACCGGTAGGGCTGCACGAAGTTGGGCCGCAGCGTGGAACCCGCGCCGTAGACGCGCTGGCTTACCGGTACGTCTTTTTCGCCCTGCTCCAGCAGGGCGCGGTTGTCCGGGGAGGCAGGCTGCGGGCTGCGGTTGTCGGCGGAGAGCGTGTGGGGGCCGCGCGGCGTGTTTTTCTTCCAAGACCACCAGTGCTCCGCGTCCGCGCCGCCATCGAGCGTGCCGGTTCCGGTAACCGCGATGTTGGTTTGCCCGAAGGCGTATATGAAGGGTGAGTAGTTCATGCACTCGGTGCCTTCGAAGCGGGTGAGAACGACAGGCAAATAGTCTTGCGGATCCCGGCTGAAGCGCAGCGTGGCGCCGTCTTCCAGGTGCAGGTTGACGTTGCTGGCGAGATGAATCGCGCCGCTGAGGAAGACCCCGGCGGGAATCGTCACCCGTCCGCCGCCGGCGGCGGAACAGGCCTGGATGGCTTTGCCGATGGTCTCGGTGGCCTTGATCGCTCCGCCCTCGCGCGCGCCGAAATGAGTGATGTCGAATACGCGGTCCGGAAATTGGGGCGGCCGGATGCGGGCCAGAATCTGCTCCAACTGAGCCGCCGGAGCGGCGGCCGGCTCAGCGTGAAGGCGGAAGCGCGCGCCCGCCAGCACGGCGGCGCCTCCCAGCAGTGTGCGGCGTGTCATTGTCTATTTCCCCCGATCATTATAGGCGCTGCGCTCTGCGCTTTCATTGAGTTTTCCTAAAACCGCGGTTTAACGCCGCGGGCTTGACCGTTCAGGTGCGCCCCAATATATTCAGAACCGAAGAAGATCTTTTTAGTCTACAGGTTGGCGTCTGGCGGAACTACTGTGAGCGATCAAAACGGACTTCAATTAGAACGATATTCGCTGGGAATGGGCGACCGGTTTGCCCACCAGGCGAAAGCGCAGTTGGCAGCCTGCGTGTGCGCCGCCGCACAAGGCGCCGCGGTGACGCCGGTTTGGAACAAATCCAACCGCGAGCACAAGACGGTGGGCTCGGAACCCGCCAGCGCGCGCGCCGCCGCCGATGCGGCGGTGCAGGCCCTGGGCTGGAAGGAGCCGTATTTTCTCGACGCGGATCATATTAACCTGGAGACCGTCGACCGGTTCCTGGCGTCGTGCGACTTCTTCACGCTGGATGTGGCGCACGCCATCGCGCAGCGGCCGAAGCCCGGCGCGGTGGAAGCGTTTCTGGCACGCCATCGGGAACTGGTGGGACGCATCGAGATCGCCGGACTGGCGGAGCCGCTGGCGATGAGCAAGGAGAAAGCCTTCCGCGCCGCCTCCAAATACCTGCACGCGGTCGGCGAAGCCGCGGCTATCTACCGGCACATCGCGCAGCGGGCGGCCGGCAGCTTCATCACGGAAGTTTCGATGGATGAGACCGATACGCCGCAGACGCCTTCCGAACTGCTGCTGATTCTGGCAGCCCTGGCCGACGAGAACATCCCCGTCCAAACCATCGCCCCCAAGTTCACCGGCCGCTTCAACAAGGGCGTGGATTACGTAGGCGACGTGGAGCAGTTCGAGCGCGAGTTCTCGAGCGACGTGGCCGTGATCGCGCACGCGGTCGAGCGCTACAAACTGCCCAAAGATCTGAAGCTCAGCGTGCATTCCGGCAGCGACAAGTTCTCGCTGTACGCGCCCATCCGCCGCGCGCTGGGCAATAACGGCGCCGGCGTTCATGTCAAGACCGCGGGCACCACCTGGCTGGAGGAGCTGATTGGGCTGGCGGAAGCCGGCGGAGAAGGGCTGGCGCTGGCCAAGGAGATTTACGCGGAGGCTTACGAACACCGGCGTGAGTTATGTGAGCCGTACGCTTCGGTAATCGACATTGATGCCTCCAAGCTTCCCACGCCCGCGACGGTGAACGGCTGGACCGCGGAGCAGTACGCCGGCGCGCTGCGCCACGACCAGCAGAATCCGCTCTTCAATCCGAACCTGCGCCAGTTGCTGCACGTGGGTTACAAGATCGCGGCCAAGATGGGCGAGCGGTACACGAAGATGCTGGATGCGTGCGAGGAGAGCATCGCGCGCAACGTCACCACCAATCTTTTCGAGCGCCACATCCGGCCGCTGTTTCTGGGCGCGTAGTGGGCCAGGTCCCCGACCTGCCAAGGGCGGCCTATTTGCCCGTCCAGCAAGGCGGGCGCTTGCCGAGGAATGCGGAGATGCCCTCCTGCGCGTCCGCGGCCAGCGCGTTCATCGACATCACTTCTTTGGCGTACGCGTAAGCTTTGGGCTGGTCGAGATCGATCTGGGTGTAGAACGCCTGCTTGCCGAGAGCGACCACCAGGCTGCTGGCTTCGGCCACCTTCGCCGCCAGCTTGCGCGATTCGGCTTCGAGCTCGGCGGCCGGAACCACCTGGTTGACGAGGCCCCACTCGGCGGCGGTGCGCGCATCCACCATTTGACCAGTCAGCAGCATCTCGAGCGCGCGTTTGCGGCCGATGGCGCGGGTTAGCGCGACCATCGGCGTGGTGCAGAAGAGGCCGATCTTCACGCCGGGCGTGCCGAAAGCGGCGCCTTCGGCGGCGATGGCGAGGTCGCAGGTGGCCACCAACTGGCACCCCGCGGCGGTGGCGACACCCTGCACCGCGGCGATCACCGGCTGCGGGATGGATTGAATCTCCGTCATCAGTTCGGTGCAGACGTCGAAGATACGGCGGTATTCGTTGACATCGCGGCCGGTCATTTCGCTAAGATCGTGGCCCGAGCAGAACACCTTTCCGGCCGCGCCCAGAATGACGGCGCGAATTTCGCGGTTGCGGCCGATTTCCTCCAGGCAGGCGGTCAGCTCCAGCATCAGGCCGAGCGAAAGGGCGTTGCGGCGCTCGGGACGATTGAGGGTGACGATGGCCGCCGCGCCTTCCACCTGGTAACGAATGGATTCCAGTATGCTGGTTGCCATGCGGATGCTCCTCTTCTTTTTGATTGTAGTCGCAGTCGCCGCGCAGCCGGCCGAGTTGGTGCTGCGGAACGGCAAAATCGCCACCATGAATCCGGCTCAGCCGGCGGTGAAGGCGCTGGCGGCCCGCGGCGGCCGGATCATCGCGCTGGGCAGCGACGCCGACATGCGGCTGCTCATAGGAGCGCACACGCGCGTTATCGATCTCCACGGGCAGCTTGCCATTCCGGGCTTCATCGAGGGCCACGCGCATTTCACCTCGATCGGCGAATACCGGCTGGGCCTGGATTTGCGCGAGGCTCGCACTTGGGACGAGATCGTGGCGCAGGTGGCGCGCGCGGCGCGGCAGGCCCGGCCGGGTGAGTGGATCGTGGGTCGCGGCTGGCATCAATCGAAGTGGGCTACCGCGCCCGATCCCAACGTGGAAGGGTTCCCCCTGCACGCCTCGCTCGATGCCGTTTCCGGCGATCATCCGGTGCTGCTCGAGCACTCGAGCGGGCACGCGTCGTTCGTCAACTCCAGGGCGATGGAACTGGCCGGGATCACGCGCGCCACGCCGAACCCTAAGGGCGGCGAAATTCTCAAGGACGCCGCCGGCAATCCCACCGGCCTCTTGCGCGAGACGGCGCAGGGGCTGGCGAGCCGCGCCCTGGAACAGTGGCGCGCGCAGCGCACCCCGGCCGAACAGGCGGCGGAGTTACGCAAGGTGATCGGTCTCACTACCGCGGAGTGTCTGGCCAAGGGCGTCACCACGTTTGAAGACGCCGGCTCGCCGCCTTCCACGGTGGATGTGTTCCGGCGGATGGCGGAAAATCACCAGCTTGGCCTGCGCCTGTGGGTGATGCTGCGGGAGCCGAACCAGAAGTTGGAGGCGGACCTGGACCGTTACCGCATCATCGGCGCAGGCGGCGATTTTCTGACGGTGCGCGCCATCAAGCGGTACATGGATGGCGCCCTGGGCTCGCGCGGGGCCTGGCTGCTGGAGCCGTATACCGATTCACCCGGCTCGACGGGGTTCAACGTCGAGGATCCGGCAGACATCCGCCGCACCGCCGAGCTGGCCATCCGCCACGGATACCAATTGTGCGTGCACGCCATCGGCGACCGCGCCAACCGCGAGGTGCTGAACATTTACGAATCGGTCTTCCGCGAACATCCGGAGATGAAGAATCTACGGTGGCGCATCGAGCACGCGCAACATCTCAACCCGGCCGATATTCCGCGCTTCGGGCAATTGGGCGTGATCGCGGCCATGCAAGGGATCCATTGCACCTCGGATGCGCCGTTCGTGATCCTGCGCCTGGGGCCGAAACGCGCCGAGGAGGGAGCGTACGTCTGGCAGAAGCTCATGAAGTCGGGGGCGATTGTCGGCAACGGCACCGATGCGCCGGTGGAAGACGTGAGCCCGATTGCCTGCTTCTACGCTTCCGTGACGCGCAAGGCGAAAGACGGGTCGGTGTTCTATCCGGACCAGCGGATGACGCGCCAGGAAGCGCTGCGGTCGTACACCTGGAACAACGCGTACGCGGCGTTTGAAGAGCACCTCAAGGGTTCGCTGGAGCCCGGTAAGCTGGCGGACATCACCGTGCTATCGCGGGATATTCTGACCATTCCGGATGACGAAATTCCGGCTACGCAGGTGGTGTACACCATCCTGGGCGGCAAGGTGGCGTTCGACGGGACGGCGGGCACGGCCCAGCGGTAGGGGTGATTTCGGAGCCGCGGCCGTGAGGGAGCGGATGCCACGGGCGATCAATCACCATCGGCGGCGCAGTTTCAGAGTTTGACCTCCCCATAGCCAGGTTGCCTGCGAAACTGCATCCTGATATCCTTTGTATTCAACCAAATCCCTTTACATTTCACAGGAGAACCAACCATGGCAGTTAAAGTCGGCATTAATGGATTCGGCCGTATTGGCCGGAACGTCGTCCGTGCGAGCCTGCACCGCGGCGATATCGAATTCGTGGCAGTGAACGACCTCACCGATACCAAGACTCTCGCGCACTTATTGAAATACGATTCTGTGCTCGGCACGCTTCATGAGGAAGTCAAGGCGGAAGGCGATGTCATTTCCGTCGGCGGAAAGAAGATCAAAGTCTTCGCCACCAAGGACCCGGCGGAGCTCGACTGGGCCTCGGTGGGCGCGCAGATCGTGGTGGAATCGACCGGGCGGTTTACCGACGCCAAGGATGCTTCGAAGCACCTGCGCGGTCCGGTGAAAAAGGTCATCATCACGGCGCCGGCCAAGAACGAGGACATCACGATCGTGCTCGGCGTGAATGACGCGGCCTACATTCCGGCCAAGCACAACATCATTTCCAATGCCAGTTGCACCACCAACTGCCTGGCGCCGGTGGCGAAAGTGCTGCAGGAGAAGTTCGGCATCCTGAAGGGATCGATGACCACGATCCACAGCTATACCAACGACCAGAACGTGCTCGATTTCCCGCACAAGGATCTGCGCCGCGCCCGGGCTGCCGCGCTGAACATGATCCCCACCACCACCGGCGCGGCGAAAGCCATCGGCCTGGTGATGCCGGAGCTGAAGGGCAAGCTGGACGGCTACTCGATGCGGGTTCCCACGCCGGATGTTTCGGTGGTGGACCTGGTCGCGTTGCTGGCCAAGAATGCCACCGCCGAGGAAGTCAATGCCGCTTTCCAGCACGCCGCCGCGCACGAGCTGAAGGGCATCCTGGCCTACACCGACGATCCGGTGGTTTCGACCGACATGCTGCACAATCCGAACAGTTCCATCGTGGACGGGCAGATGACCAAGGTGCTCGATGGCAACCTGTTGAAGGTGGTGAGCTGGTACGACAACGAGTGGGGTTACTCCTGCCGCGTGGTCGACCTGATCGCGTTCCTCGCCAAGAAAGGCCTGTAGGGGCCGGGCATGCCCGGCCTAGCTGCCGGGCGGCATCGCCGCATCACTGTGTGCTCCGGGCCGGTGGTGGTCTAACCGCAGCCGGCCGCGAGGCGCCACGCGTCTGCTATCCTCAAACCAAAGAGGGGCGCGATGCGTGTAGGCAAGGTGCTCAAGTGGTTGGCGTGCGGTCTCGCCGGCCTGTCCGCGGTGTCCGCCTTCCAGCGCCCGTTCCGCCAGTTCGACGGCGTGGAATACTCGATCGGCGACGTCCCCTTGCCACCCGACTACCGCGAGAAAGCCGAGTGGGCTTTCGCACGCCTGATGTATCCGCCCGGCCCGCTCAATGGCTATCGCTACCGCGACCTCGACTGGCACATCGGCGTCTCGCTCTGGACCCAGGATTTCCCGCGCGCCGACCGGCATTTCTCGCTCGCCGTGCGCCGCCTCACCCGCATCCACGTGCGCTCCGTCGAACAGCCGGTGAACCTGGACGAGGGCGATGCCTATGATTGGCCGTGGCTCTACGCGGTGCAGGTGGGCGAGTGGGGCCTCACCGACCACCAGGGGCAGGAGCTGCGCGAATACCTGTTGCGCGGCGGATTCTTCATGGCCGACGATTTCCACGGCAACGCTGAGTGGGCCGAGTTCGAGTCGCGCATCCACAAAGCGCTGCCCGAGTTTCCCATCCGCGAGATTGCCGACGACGATCCCATCTTCCACACTGTCTACAATCTCGATCACCGGATCCAGGTGCCCGGCGAGGCCCACCTGTACGCCGGATACAAATCCAACAACGGCCCTTCCAGCCGCGGCGCCCACTGGCGCGCCATCTATGACAGCCAGGGGCGCATCATGGTTGCGATTTCTTATAACTCCGATATCGGCGACGCCTGGGAGTGGGCCGACGACCCCAACTACCCCGCCAAATTCTCCGACCTCGCCATCCGCCTCGGCGTCAACAACATTATCTACGCCATGACGCATTGATCTTCGCGGGGATCGGTGGCGCCGGCGGTCTTTGCCGCCGGTGTCGTGCAGCGATGCGGGAGGCGGCGTGGCGTGGAAGGCACTGAAAAGAAACAGCCTTCCGGTTTTGGGTTCTTCCGGTGGGCAGAACTGACGCTTGGCCAGGCCAAGAGACGGCTCCCCCCCAAAAAAAAGTCGCAATTCACAGGGTCAAGAACTTGGGCTTTTGTGATAAGCTACGCCAAATCCAGGAGCCAAAATGGAAATCCTGGTGATGTCAAAGGTCACCACCGAAATTACTCAGAGGGGAGATGGAGGAGAGGAGATATGTACGAGGCACGTGTTCGATTACTTTGCTCGATAACCATGTTTCTGGCGCTTTCGTGTGCCGCCGCCCAGGATGCGGACAGCTACGCAAAATCGCTCGGATTCCTGCCGGTGTTCCGGTTCAGCGTGAAATGGAGCGGGAGCGCTCTCCGCTAGTAAGTATTCCGCCCCTTCGGGGCGGGGATTTTCAAGGCATAGGGGTCTACCGATCCGATGTGTTTTTGGGAAGAGCG